>Ga0099826_10003713_pt1 | contig 10477 bp, 8 predicted proteins | sample Mtrugardesep15_FD_76830 | JGI IMG/M metagenome (GOLD analysis project Ga0099826, IMG submission 76830) | Root nodule microbial communities of legume samples collected from California, USA - M. trunc garden sep15 | ecosystem: Host-associated > Plants > Roots > Nodule | place: USA: California...
CATACGATTTTATTTTTTTTACATTTTATTAGCAACAATTTTTTTTGACGTTGACAAATAAAAATTAAATTAATAATATTTAAAAATTCAAAAATATTTATGTTAATTAATAGTATACTTTTGTAAAAAAAAAAAAAAAACTAGTAGTATACTTTGTTTTTTTTAAACAAATGTTAAAATAGTACACTTAAATTGTTGATAAATTTAAAAACTCATATGGTGTTGGTGTTTCATTACTCTCACACTCACACTGTTTCTGTTTGCAGAGTGAGAGTACCAAGCTAAGCGTGAAGGGGCAAATTGTAGCGAAACCCTTTTCCTTAAACCCTAGATTTTCATCATCACAGTGAAGAAGAAATTGTCAACAACCAATCCATGGGTCACGTTGGTTCAAGCAAAGACGCCAACTTTGAAATGGACATTGACCTAAACGACGATGAAGAAGAACCATCAAATGCTGAAATCCTCAACGAGCTAGGTGAAGACATGGTCAAATATTTCTGCAAAAAAGCTTCCATCTTGTTCTTCAATGAGTACGGTTTAATCAGTCACCAAATCAATTCCTATAATCAATTCATCACTTCTGGTCTTCAAAATGCTTTCAATTCCTTTGGAGACCTTACTGTTACGCCTGGTTTTGACCCTTCTAAGAAAGGAGAAAATGAACATTACCGTTATGCTACGGTTAAGTTTGGAAATGTAACCCTTGATCGACCTATGTTTTGGTGTGGTGATCAAGGTAATGCTCAGGAGTTGAAGATGCTTCCTAGACATGCTCGTCTTCAGAGAATGACCTATGCTTCCAAAATCAAAATTGATGTTCAAGTTCAGGTTAGAAATTTTGAATCCTTTCTTAAAGTTTTCATTTTTCTATGTGGGTTAACAACATTATAATAAGTTATGGTGTTTATGAGAAATGCGTTGATTTTTGTATGTATTTTTGAAATGTGGGTAAGTTGTAGAATATAAAAAAAATATCTGAATCATTTCTTTAAGTTTTCATTTTTCTATGTGGGTTAGCAACATTATAATAAATTAAGGTGTTGTTGTGATTTTGTTAAGAGTTACTATTTTTTATACTTTGAAATTTGTGATTCCTGTTTGTTGTTTTTGTGTTAATGAGAAATGCATTGATTTTATTGTGTATTTTTGAAATGTGGGTAAGTTGTAGAAGTAAAAAAATAAGAGAGATAGAGATGAACACATATGGTGTCTTTGATGTTGGATAACGCAACTGTGTGTGTGTGTGTGTTAATTTCAGGTATATATTCCGAAGAAGGTTCGGAGTGATAAATTTAAGACAGGAAAAGAGGAGTATATTGATAGAGAGATAATCATGAATGAGAATAGAGAAATAACTATTGGGAGACTGCCTGTTATGGTCAAGTCAGATCTCTGCTGGATGAGTGAAGTTGAAAAAGGTGACTGTGAATTTGACCATGGAGGCTACTTTCTGATCAAGGGTGCTGAGAAGGTTATCTATAATTATGATTTCTTTATTTACTTACATGAATTTCTGTCTTGTTTGTTACATATTTTATACATTTTATGGTTACATATATTTTTAGTCCTATACAATTCACAGCCGTTTAAGTTCCCTGCATAAATTTTGTTAAATTTTAGTCCCTATTTTGCTTTAGGAACTAAAAGTACTCATTTTTTGTACGAGGTTTTCAAAATTTGAGTAAAATTTATCCACGGATTAAACTTACAAAATCCTATTTTTATAGGGATTAAAAACATGTGTCTCTAGTCTACATTTTAATTCAGTGCGTTAATGCTGTATTTATATTATTGTGCTTTGTTTTTGTATGTCTATATTATTATATCTTCACAATGTCTTTCTTTGCTCCTGTTTGTAAATTGCTTTTGTTGCAGATTTTTATTGCACAAGAGCAAATATGTCTGAAGAGGCTTTGGGTTTCAAATATTCCGTATTGGGCAGTTGCATACAAGTCACAGATGAAGAGAAATAGGATGGTTGTTAAATTGGTGGAGAGTTCCAGCATTGAAGGAATTAAAAATGGAGAGAAGTTGCTCACAGTATATTTTTTGTCTGTTGAGATTCCGGTATGGATACTATTTTATGCCCTTGGTGCCACTTCAGATAAAGAGATTGTTAATCTCATCGATTATGGAGAGGGAGATGGAAGAATTCATAACATTCTCTTTGCATCCATTCGTGAAGCCGACGACAAATGTGATGCATTTCGTAGGGGAAAGAATGCTGTTCTTTTCTTAGAGGAACGTGTTAAGGGTGTCCAATTTCCGCCCTCAGAATCTATTGACGAGTGCCTTAACTTGTATGTCTTTCCGAACATTAAGGGATTAAAAAGAAAGGCACGGTACCTGGCATACATGGTGAAGGTTCTCTTACTGGCTTATACTGGACGCCGAAAAATGGATAACAGGGATGACTTTCGAAATAAGAGGCTTGAGTTGGCTGGTGAGCTGCTCGAGCACGAGATCAAAGTGCACTTTGCACATGCTCGGAAGCGAATGGGGAAGGCTCTGCAGAGAGACCTCTATGGAGATCGAGATGTTCGTCAAATTGAGCATTATCTTGATGCTTCCATTATTACAAATGGTCTCCAAAGAGCGTTCTCTACTGGAGCATGGACACATCCTTTTAAAAGGATGGAAAGGATTTCTGGTGTGGTTGCAACTCTTGGCCGAACTAATCCATTGCAAACCATGGCTGAATTAAGAAGAACAAGGCAACAAGTTCAGTACACGGGAAAGGTTGGGGATGCTAGATACCCGTAAGTTACTTTTTAACTTTCTATTTTAGTCTTTCTATAGTTTTTGTGGTGGGTGAAGTGTGTCAATAGATTTTTTTTTATCCTAGCTGACTGAATGAACGTTAATTATCAGGCATCATACCAAATCTTGTAACTAATGATCCATTTTTTTTTTTTGACTCAATATAACTCATAATTCTAAACAACTTAAACATGTAAAGTGAAGTCCCCTTGGAATACTGCTATCATCTAGAAAACCAAAGTTAAACCAGTCTACCGACTGTATGGTCTTTAAAATTGATGGTTTATCAATTCAATACTTTATAGTGCCACCTGTGTAGACTAGATGCCGAGTTTTTTTGGTGTGACTATCTTGGTCTCTTCCATTTCATTTTCAGTATCAGCTTCTGTAAAGTGCCCTCATTGAGGGGATGTATCTGAAAAATTAGTAAGTTCTGATTAAAATGGTTGGGTAAGAAATCATGTTGAAATTTTTTTATCTCTTTGTTGGTCATGACTGGCATCAGTATAACTTTATAGTATCAACTTCCCAACCTTTACAGGGATTGATTTGGATTCTGGCATTGTCTTAGTAGCTTTAGCTGTATACTTGTTCTCTATTGAAGGGATTGATGTTCGTAGTACAATGAATACTTGATTTCTCTTTAAGTTTAAAGTTCAAATATGCTGTTTTGTATGTTTGAACTATTACTTTGTTTATTATAATAATTTAAATGCTTTCATTCATTTTAATGGAAGTTTGTGGTAGCAGGCATCCTTCTCACTGGGGTAAGGTTTGTTTACTCTCTACCCCAGACGGTGAAAATTGCGGACTAGTAAAGAATTTGGCTGTCACAGGAGTAGTGAGTACCAATGTAACTGAATCTATACTTCCTATGTTGTTTGATTGTGGGATGGAAGAACTTGCTGATGATACTACCACTGTTCTTGGAAAAAAAGACAAAGTCTTCCTAAATGGGGACTGGGTTGGAGTTTGTTCAGATTCTGCACCGTTTGTGGCAGAGCTACGGAATAGAAGACGGAAAAATGAATTGCCTCATCAGGTTCACTTTTATTCTCTCGTTCTTATTTTATATATTTTGTAGCACTTCCTTTCATTTCAGCCATGGAGAGAACCCATATATATTTTAAACCATTCCAACTTGCAGAGCAGATGATACACTATTAACAAATAACATAGTCATTTATTAAGCATCTGGAAACTTGGTATTTTTTATTCGATAGTAAATTTGCAGCTTAGTTTATGTCTAACATATGATTAAATGGTTTGCGTAATTATATTATTTGTTTAAACTTTGCTTCCTGTGTGAGTGAGACCATGTCTTTATATGAACTACCTCTGCAAAATGCTTTGTCGTTATGTCTCCCTCTCCTCCATCAAAAATTAGTCTCACACACACATACGCACACACACACGTGCACAATTGCTCGAAATACTAAATAAAGATTATGGTATAAAATGTACTGTAGTAATTGCAATTAATTTTTTACTTAGTTGGTTTTGTTTCTTTTGACCCCTAGTGTTAACCATGTCTATTTAGGTGGAAATCAAAAGAGATCAAAATCAACGAGAAGTGCGCATATTATCTGATGCAGGAAGGATTCTCCGTCCACTCTTAGTGGTTAGTAATCTGCTCAAGATTAAAGGATCTAAGTCAGAGCATAAATCTTTTCAGTCCCTATTGGATAGTGGTGTGATTGAGCTGATTGGTCCTGAAGAAGAAGAGGACTTCAAGACAGCTTGGGGTGTTCAGTATTTATTTGGAAAAGAGGGAAACTCTTCTGTGAAGTACACGCACTGTGAACTTGATATGTCATTCTTATTGGGTCTAAGTTGTTCACTTGTTCCATTTGCCAATCATGACCATGCTAGGAGAGTTTTGTACCAATCCCAGAAGCATTCTTCACAGGCCATTGGCTTTTCTACAACAAACCCAAATATAAGAGTCGATGCTTTGTCCCACCAATTATTTTATCCTCAGAGACCACTATTTCAGACAACAACATCTGATTGTCTTGGAAAACCTGGATTACTAGGTCAAAGTAAAGTTGTTCCGAAATCTGAATTCTATAATGGGCAAAATGCAATTGTGGCTGTCAATGTGCATCTTGGATATAATCAAGAAGATTCCTTGGTGATGAACCGCGCTTCTTTGCAGCGTGGTATGTTCAGATCTGAGCACGTAAGGAGTTACAAAGCTGAAATTGAAAATAAGGAATCTTCAGAAAAGAGAAAGAAACCTGAAGACATTGTTAATTTTGGAAAGATACAGAGTAAAATTGGTCGAGTTGATAGCCTTGATGATGATGGCTTTCCATTTGTTGGTGGGAATTTGCAGAGTGGTGATATTATTATTGGGCGGTGTGCTGATTCAGGGACAGACCATAGTATAAAGTTAAAACACACTGAAAGGGGATATGTTCAAAAGGTTGTTCTGTCCTCCAATGATGAGGGGAAGAACTTTGCTGTTGTTTCGTTAAGACAGGTAATTTTATTTATCTTTTCACCACTGAAATGCAATTTGTTTTACCGTTATGTTGTATTTGATCACTAAGAAAAGCTTTTAATAATTTTTGCAGGTTAGAAGTCCAGTTCTTGGAGATAAGTTCTCTAGTATGCACGGACAGAAGGGTGTTTTAGGATTTCTGGAGTCTCAGGAAAATTTTCCTTTCACAAAACAAGGTATTGTTCCAGATATTGTCATAAATCCGCATGCATTTCCCTCACGACAAACTCCTGGGCAACTCCTAGAAGCTGCTTTAGGAAAGGGCATTGCTTGTGTTGGTTCACTGAGAAATGCTACTCCTTTCTCCACTTCCTCTGTCGAAGCCATCACAGACCAGCTTCACAGGTAATGTTTGATCAAGACTTAGCTTACCTTAATTACAGTTTAGGTTACTTATATTTTATGTTATTATAAAGGAGGAACTTCTATTTCAATTTTTTGATCTTGCTTACTGTATGACTGGTGTTTCTTATTCAATATTGTCTTCCCTGTTGTAGATCTTTTTTTTGCATTTGCTCCAGGCTCACTTTAATTTTAGGAATTTCTTTCCAAAGTTTCACTTTTAAGTTGCCATGTTTTGTTGTTGTACTGAGTCCGGTTTATGTTCCGTACATGACAGAGCTGGATTTTCAAGATGGGGAAAAGAACGAGTATACAATGGGAGGACTGGTGAGATGGTCCACTCACTCATATTTATGGGCCCTACATTCTACCAGCGACTGCACCACATGTCCGAGGACAAAGTAAAGTTCAGGAACACTGGCCCAGTTCACCCACTGACTAGACAGCCTGTCGCTGATAGGAAGCGATTTGGAGGTATCAAGTTTGGTGAGATGGAGCGTGATTGCCTGATAGCTCATGGTGCATCAGCCAACTTGTATGAGCGCCTCTTCACCCTGAGTGATTCGTCTCAGATACACATCTGCAGTAAATGCAAAAATGTTGCAAATGTGATCTTGCGACCGGTATCTGGTGGCCGAAAAATACGAGGTCCGTATTGCCGATTCTGTGAATCAGCCGATGACATTGTGGTGGCCAGTGTTCCATATGGAGCTAAGTTATTGTCTCAGGAGCTGTTCAGCATGGGTATTAACCTCAAATTTGAAACGGAGCTTTGCTAAACAACTACTTTTTAATATGCTACCTCTCTACTCTAATGCTTTCCCTAGACTAGACTTTTGAACATGTCCTTCTGAGTTTGGTTGCTTATGTGTTTTTATATTTTAGTTTTTTCTTCTGATACCTCCACAAGTATTCTTTATTTAATGTTATGTTCTGATCTGATGGATGCATGTACAAATGCAAACTAAGGTGCTTATAAAAATTTTAGTATCGTTTTTAATTCAATATCCATGTTGTCTCAGCGGTGCTTGCAAGTTGCAACTGCGCATAGCTATTGACTTGGAATGTTGTTTCACGGAAACAATATCATGAAATTGAGATGTATTGGTTTGTTTGTTGAGTACTACGAAATATCTGATATTTATTATATATCTACTTTAACATCAATACCCAAATCAAGCCACTTGAGGATGGATTTTGACATATATTGTTTTTTTGTTTTAAACAGATTGTATTCTATTACAAAGATGATTCTTTCATTCTTCCTAATTAAATTACGTTTACTGTACAGATTTGTATTTCCATTGCAGTGCATTAACTAGTGCCACTTTTAATTCCCACACACACACACACTTAATTTGAATCAAATTTTCAATAATTTGACATGACCGTCTTAATCTTCTTTGTGGGTAAAGGTATAGACAAAAAATGGCAAAGGCGATCTTCTTATGTGAAAAGAGACTCGTAGGATGTCCTACTTTGTTTATTCCTTATTTGGATAAACATCTTGCATGTCCATAGTAACCGCAAATTTCATGGCTCTGAGATGACCACTTTATTTGAGGCTGATATGACTACATAAATTGAAAGCAAAGCTAATTTGTGTTCATTGATTACATCATGATATTTCGAATGCCAAATTTTTTTTCCTACTAGCCTAACTACAAAACTCTACAAACAAATCATCTGAAATACGTGGCTTACCTCTCCAAAACGAATACTCTTACACATCAGTCATATGCCCAACTTATGACGGACATGTTTAAAGGTTTTGATTATCTCCCAATTATAAATTGTTTATTGACATAGTTGTTTTTAACATAGTATCAAAACTTTTATATTTAGAAGGTATCAAAACATAGTTGTTCATTGACATATTTGTTCACATTCATCATTTCTGTTCTAAATTAAGATTTTAACATGAGCGGAGTCCGCAGTGTGTCTTTGTCAAGTCCAGAGTAATGGCCTAGGTTGTGCTCATATTTACACTAGAGGCAATATGTTTGTAGATTAAAATTGTGATAAAATAATTTTTTAGTTACCCATATTCAATGTCAAAGTATAAAAAATTATAAGCGAATGATCATGCTTACAAGACATACCGTGTTAGCATGATTTTTCAGCAACTACATGGGAGAGCCATAAGTTATTTATATGCTCAAGAAGATGGAAACTTATAAGTTGCTATTCGGTGACAACGGCAAGAAGCTTATAACAAACAAATATTTGTATTTTTTCATTTTTTTTTGAAGAAAGAAGGGTTTCTTTTCTTTCAAAAGAACCATGTAATTAGAAACTGAGCATTCTGTCCAGATTATTTTAGGAAAATTGCTCTTCTCCCATAAAAATTGCTCATTTCCAACCGAACTTCTCAAAATGCTCCCACATGATTTAAGTTACATAGGTGTTACACCCAACATTACTTAAGTCATGTTGGAATACAACCTACGTGACTTAAGTCATGTTCGGTCACTTTCCGAACCCCACGTGAGTTAACTCACTTTGAAAGTATTTTGGTCAGTTTGTAGGAGAGAAGAGCAATTTTGTTATTTTAGTTTCAATTTAGGCTATTGAGCCCAGTGCAAGGAATGTTTTGGGCCCAACTTCTCTAAATATATTCTACCAAAGTTTTAGGACTACTTCTTTTTCCACCCCACTTCTTACAATTCGGATTATAGAATTTGAATGGGATAAACACCCTATAAAAATCTCAAAAAACACGTTTAAACTTTTTGGATTTTTGAATCCGAATAGGATGCGAGAGAAACTCATAGGATGGAAAAAGAAATATCCAAGATTAATTTGTTAAGCCCATTATGACTTCTTTACAACCATCTTGCGACCGCCAACAATTAACTATCTAGAAGTTGGTTCACCCTAAATTCGGTTGTAGGCCGTTCTTGGCTAATAATACTTTTAGTCGGTGCTGTGTTGTGCATAGTTCCATAAGCAATTTCTCATCAGTCTTGTATTCCCGAAAATTTCCATAAGCAATATATGATTTTTTTGTATAGATTTTTGTTACGAAACTTTCACCTTTATTTTGTCAAATTTTCGGGGCTGTGTTCGAAATTTTGAGATTTTTTTAATTTAGTAGAATTAAGGTTGGATTAGTAATTTCATGTTTTCCGTGAGGGGTATGAGCTCAATAAGGGGTATTAGGTAAAATTTTCTAACAATAGTCTTTTATTTATAAAAAAAAACAAAAAACAAAAAACGTTGGGTTCAATTGAAACCTCTAGCCTTTTCGGCGTTCTTGTTATTATTTTGTCTTGAAAATTGTTCCTCTCCTTTTTGTTTTTACTCATTCATCAATCTTAAAAGTGTCTTCTTGGGTTAACTCACGCAAAAAAATGTTCAACGTAAGTTAACTTTAATTATTAGTTCTTTTATAAAAATATGTTAATTCTCGTATTCAACTTCGATCAAACGCCTCTATAAGAGATTGCACGGTATGGTCATTGATACAAATAAGAGTCGGCTCAAGGATCAAGCCACCAAATTAAGGGCTTTAGGCCTCAAGATTTTGGATTAAAAAGGCCTCAAAATAAGTCATTTATCTATAAATATATAACATGACATACTAATAATCAATATTTATCTAGCTTAATTGGTCGATTTTAAGGCTTCAAATCCTTTTGGTTGCAAGTTCAAATCTTGGTTCAACAAAACTTAATTTATTATGCTTTTAATAAGCATTGTGTTATTTTTTTAAATTTCAAAATGCCTCGTTATAAAATTGGTTTTAGGCCTATTAACATGTCGGCCCTTACCGAATATCTATAACCGTGTAAACTTACGAGTCTCATTCATAATTATGTGTTTGAAAATGTAGATTGTTTTCTTGTTTGCAAAAAAATGTAGGTATAGGTCATTTTAGACAAAATCCATTTTAAATTGTGGAGTCATACTTGGCAAATTCTAGTCATTCACTGATTTTGTTTACACTAGGTTATGAAATCACCTAATCACGTGCTATTTACAATTTCAGTAACTACTTATGATCGCCCTCTTTTCTTCTTAAGTTACTTTGAATTAGGTTTGATAGTTTAGGTGGGAATAAATTCAGTAGTTGTTGTGAATGTTACGTTTCTCTAAATTAACACGTGTGCCTTCTTAGGAATTTTTTTTTAATTTTTTTTTGGTGTTAACATTCGGTTTGTAGAAGAAAATGATAGTAGTAATCTAAGGTTTAGTAATAATGCCTCACCAAAAATTCTTTTTTTTTTTTTGGTACAAATGCCTGACCAAAAATTCTTACTACCAAAAATCGAACTTGAGTCCGACGAATAATGATTCATCCATAAAAGGAACTACATTTTTTTAGTAATAATAACATGTGTGCTTGGCAAAAAAAAACTAAAAGAATTAAAAATTATGACTTTTCCTTGTACTTGGTCTCCTAAAATTTCTACCAGCTCACCCCTATTTGTATTTGGATGCATTATAAAATTCAAATATCTTTTACATACACTCATATTAGATTTATTACTCGAATCATTTAACAAATGATGTGCCAGATTTATGATATATGTAAAAATAAGATTATAACTTATGCACTAAAATCATAAGTTAAGATTAAGAAGTTAAAAATAAAAGTCATGTAACTTGTGTCCTAAGATCACAAGTTAAGAAGCTAAAAATAAAATTAAAAGATAAATTTTATATTAAAAAGATGAATCTTGTGTCTTAAGATATTAAATGTACAATTTTCAAAAAAATACTTTTATAACCCTAAAAAAAACATTTATATTATCTTAACTTATGTCGTAAAAGCACAAATTAAAATTTTCCTAAAAATAATGCATCTCAAAAGATGTATGAACAAACTTCTTTTTAGGCGAGGCCTAAAAGTAGTCCTTGTAA
>Ga0099826_10003715_pt1 | contig 10476 bp, 8 predicted proteins | sample Mtrugardesep15_FD_76830 | JGI IMG/M metagenome (GOLD analysis project Ga0099826, IMG submission 76830) | Root nodule microbial communities of legume samples collected from California, USA - M. trunc garden sep15 | ecosystem: Host-associated > Plants > Roots > Nodule | place: USA: California...
TCTCTCACCAAGTATGTATATATATATATATAGAGAGAGACATATTGTTTTAAATCGTAAAGGTTCTTAACAAGTTGTTCATAATGCTGGTATCAAGGTTCAAAGAATGTTTCTGAACGAAAGTATAGCTTGAAAAATCAGAAGTAGCATGATAGGTGATGAAATTTGGCTAGAACCTATGGGAAATATTTTGTCCATTTATTTTGTAGATGTTTAATGATTAAATAATAGTTTGGGGATTGTATACCCAATATCCAAGAACAATTAAAATGAATATTAATATTGGTATCTTTTATGAACAATGTATTAATTTTTTAGTGTGTATTCATATGAACTGAATACGTAGTGCTTATAGATTTGGGAATTTTGTTTTGTTTTTCACATGTACTCGGTTTTTCACATGAATCTAGGGTTAGAATAATAATCTCTCAAAGTTTTCATTCTAGATATAGTTGTAAGTTTTATTAATCACTTGTAATCAAGAACTTAATGTTATTGGGTTATTTAATGAGTTGAGAAATCATCGATTAAAGAACCTAATTGATATCACAATATCATTTGGTCATTCACGATATCATTTGGACACGAATAATATTGTTGAGTGATTGTGATAATATCGTTTAAAAAACTAGAATCCGTTATTTGGTCGAGAGATTGCAGTTGTTACGCTTGGTTGATTATCTCTAACCCCAAGCGAAATGGCCCTTTCTCGTCTTTGTTTATTTTTATGTCAAATAGGAAATAGTTTTACACAAACAAACATTTTAAACCCAAACACTTAAGATGATAATTGTCGTTGAAATGCATATGGTATACGCTAGTCTCTGTGGATACGATCCTAATGTACTCACGTATAGATAGGTAAATGACGTGTAAAAATCTTATATCAATCAGCGTTTCAATTGTCTATTCCACGTCCCAATGCACCTTTCAACGTGATTTTGAGAAGCTTTTAAATTAAGCTTCCACATTGACGTGGTTTGCTACCGTGATTTTACAAAATGTGCCACTGTTCCAAACACTCACATAGATGTGGGCAAGGAGCCTCGTAATGATAGGGAGATTGTTATGATCGGAATAGGATTATTGGGTTTGGGGTTTTGATAGTGGAGATCTAACTCAATTAAATCAGCTTATAATATGCTAGGTCTGGTAATAATAAATGAGGTTAACCTTGACATGGAAAAGTTGTGTTTCAAAGTTATGGAAGAGTCTGACACCTTCGATATAGTGACTTTCTCTTGGAAATTTCTTTCCTGATTTTTCTCAAAACGCAGGAAAATTTACCTCACACCCCAACAATTATACCCCTACTCTTACAAATTATAAAAATAATAATAATAATTAACAAAAAAAACAATTTTAACTATTTCCAAGATCACACTCATTCACCCATCGCTCATCAACTTCAATCGACACTTGTTGCTTGTGCAAAGACTCATACAGATGGTAATGGTTTTTTTTCTGGTAAAGTCAATATGATTGTTGCTACAACTAGTTTATTGAGTTTTTTTATATAACTTATTAAATTTCGTATTATTGAGTTTTTTGATAAAAATAAAAAATAGCATAACTGATATTGTGAGTCTAAATCCGCCCTTGCTACTAGATAAGTTTCTTCGTATAATATTTTTGATGTCATTGTTATTATTTTTGCCATATTTTCTTCGTCAAGTAGTTTAGTGGGTGTTCGGGGTGGCTCCTCCATATATTATATATTATCTCTTACCATATCATACGAGCTTAGACTTATTTTTGCCATATTTGTTGCTTGTTCTTTGCATGTAAGAAAACAAAATTCGGCTTTATAAAGACCGTTATCTCAAGTTTCTTTAAAAATAATTTTAGTGCTTGAATTGTGTACCGTAACTTCACACTTGGAAAAGTCTAGTTATGAAAGCTACTGTTATACTCATTTCACATTTTGTCAGTAAACAAATCCTTTTCTCTTCCACCATTACCTTGCCTTGCAAGCAATTTCCTTATTAGCTGAATTTTTTAGTTCATCATGTTACCAAATGTTCAATTCTTGATACCAGTTTTACTATTGTTCCATTTTGTGCCAGTTTTATTCCCAGGTTAACCAGTTCTTGTATGCAGGATTCAAGGATGTAATTTATCCCAGGTTAACAAATCACACAAACAATGAAATGGGCCATGCTTTTTACTCATTACCTTTTCAGCTAAAGAAGTAATGAACTCAACAACTCGTAAAGCTTACTCATTTTCTTCATCTTTTGCTCTTGCTGTTGTCCCTGAGTATCCTAAAATAGGTGGTCATGGCATGGCTTTCACAATAGCAACTACTAAGTATCTCAAAGGCTCACCTCTTCAGTATCTTGGTCTTCTCAATTCAAGTGTTGTTGGTAATTTTTCGAACCAACTTTGTCCTTTCACACCGATCTATCGCTTAGATAAATACTTGTTTGAAAACACAGAAATTGTGTTAAGTTGGGAACAAAGGTTCAAGATAATAAAGGGTGTTGCTTCGGGTCTTTTGTATCTGCATGAAGGCTATGAGCAAATGGTAATACACAGATGTTAAGGCTAGCAATGTTCTGTTAGATTTTGGTTTGGCAAGGTAATATGAGCATGGTGCTAATCCAGAGACCACAACAGTGGTGGGAACCTTAGGCTATTTGGCACCAGAGCTGCCTACAACAGGAAGAGCATCTACGAGTTCAGACGTATTTGCATTTGGTGCACTACTGCTTGAGGTTGCTTGTGGGAGAAGGCCTATTGAGCCTAAGGCATTACAAGAAGAATTAGTGTTGGTGGATTGGGTGTGGGAAAAGTATAAAGAAGGAAGAATACTTGAAGTAGTGGATCCTAAATTGAAAGGAAATTTTGATGAAAGTGAGGCAGTGATGTTGAAATTGAGATTGTTATGTTCAACTATTATAAGACCTAGCATGAGACATGCGATGAGGATTTTGGATGGAGAAATTGAGTTGCCTGATGATTTGAGTAATCCAGGAGTTATTGATCCACAAGAAGGGTTTGATGAACTTTTTTGACTCTCTTGCATATTTCTCATTTGATATCATGAGTTCAAGCTCTTCTCTTGAAAATAGATATACCGATGGTACTTGTTATATCTCTTTTTAGAATTCACCTCAATCACTTCTCAATTCTAGAGGGGAAACAAGGTGACCTATACGTTATCCTGATATGAGAGGGATTTTTTTACATGTAAGGTTCACGCGTTATATAGAATCAAAATGTGAATTTAATTTGTATACATCGACAATGAAAATCAAACCACATTATGTAGATGTATGTGGAGATATTTTAGTAACTAATCTAGAAAAGTAGAACTATAATGTGAAAAGAGCTCTACAATTATCAATAATGTCCCCGCAAAAAGAATTGGGTGATCAAAATTTATCCACTACTCACTTTGAATCAAGCACAAAATCAACGGGTCTCAATTGAATTCATGGTAAACAGAAGACATAAAGCTTCTCGTATGTGCATCTAATAGATTGGGCTATACTATTTGATTTTGTTCGCGACGTAGAGAAAGCCGCGTCAACATTGCATTTGCACCTGCCAACATTTGGCTTGAGCAATTTCACAATTCTTGTTCGCGGCGCTTGATGATTGATTTGTTGACTTGCTTTCCATGCTAATTGCTAATCAAAGAGCATGGACCTTACTTGTTCAAACACAAGATTGAGCATCAATCATCTCATTCCATATCTTATTATTTCTTTGCCTCCAAATACTCCACAGTGCACAAGAGAAAAGTGATGCCTCTTCGTTTGATAAAACATGCATGCGCAAAAGCTTAAACACGATATGAGGGACATCTTGTTCATGATTAGCTGAACGAGCGCCGCACATAGTCCATATACTACCACTACTTGGGCACTTAAGAATAAGTATAAGTTGTCTTCATCATTTGAATCACACAAAACACAATTCGAAGTACAATTCACCCCTTTATCTCAAAACCTCATACGCATTGGAAGGCGATTACTACAAACTAGCCAAATGAAACTTTTGATCTTTGGTGGTACTTTAAGTCTCCAGATCAAATCCCACGCACCATCCAGTCTAAAATGATTTGTATCAAAAAAGAGATTACATAAATGTAACCAAACAAATATATAGTGACAATACAATTTTATTTTTTTTAGACATTTTAGATTATATATTATGAAAAGAATACACATTTTCAGAGACCCTCTATTAGATTGTATATTCTGAAATGCATAAATATTTTCAGAAACCCTCGATAAAAGAGTTGACCCATACTCCTAATGTGTTAAATGGATATGTGTAGTTTCTTTTTTGATCTCGCCTCCCCAGATTCCCCATTGTTCACCCAAAAAAAAGAAGAAAAAACTAACCACAGTCCACCGTGCTATTTAATTTTGTGTTCTTCGGTGAAGATGACTGTAGTTCATCAATGGGATTTTATATTTACTAATTTACTAAAATAAAATGAAAACCTGATGGGAATTTTTAAAATGTAATTCACTGTGATAAGTAGTTCATTACATAATTATGTCCAATATATTTTATTTCTTGCTATTTTGTCTAGAGAGTAATCATGTTTCTAGCGTCTGTTTTCAACATCCTAAATTTGTACAAAGTAGAGAGATAACATCTGAATGTGATCTATATAACAACAGTTCATTCCGATAATTCAAGTTTTTTCCAATTTGTCTGCTCTTTCCCCACTCTCCAAATTTCTCACACACCTTATTTGAATTATAAAATCCAAAAACAGATTGAAAAGTTTGAGGATTGTGTTCGCACACCTTATTTAAATTATAAAATCCAAAAACAAATTGAAAAGTTTGAGGATCGTGTTTTGAAAGATCTACACTTATTGGATTCTATAATCCGAAATCCGTAGTACACGCAAGAAACCGTGAAGTATTTTGTCAACACAGTTCAAAAATTTGCATGCAAAATAAAAAAATAATTTAATTAACGTATCCTTATACGCATTTTCAATGGAAAGAGCATAAAATAATATAGTTGAGAAACAGTTGTCAACTACTCTTTTTAATACATTTCGTAATTGACCAACTTCACACGTCTCAATATATAACTTTAAACATTAATATCTTTAATGATCTATATTAAAAAAATTATAAAAATTTATAATTTCAAAATACTGAGACTACTAATTGATCATCAAATATACTACTCCCTTGTACGACGTTTTGGACATTTCACACATATTAAGAAATGCAATTAATATTGTATGAAAAAAAGATATTATGAGTTATTTTACAAAATTATCTTTAATAAATAATATGAGAAAGATAAATAAAAGAATTGAAAGAAGAGAGAGTAATAAATAATTAAGGTTATAATAGAGAAAATAACATTAATGTTACATTGGTATTGTAAAGCGACGTATAATTTAAGACAATTTTTTTTCTCTAAAGCGACATACAATTTAGGACGGAGGAAGTAACACTTATCTTTAAAATATAACCAAAATATGTTATATGAATAATGCAAATGATCAAACTACCACATATTTTTAGAAATAAAAAAGTAAAAATAAACTCCTTAACGGTAAAATACTATTTACGGCATACAAAGAACATTAGCAAGTTCCATAGTAAAGACGTGTTTGCTCTGTTGACAGTACCACCTTCTATCGATAGAGAGGCTAATAACGATATAAGAAAATTAATCACAACTGCTATGACTTGTATATTATTATTTGACACTGGTCCAAAAAGTTATGTGGTCATGGTATAAGAAAAGAGCTTGCCAATGCCATCAACAACTAATTGAAGTAGCCCTGCAAAATCAAAGCATCATCAAATCAAAATAATGCAAGCAGATACAGATATAGTCACCATGAGAACGGGAAAAGGAACAACAAATATAATTTCTTGAGATCAGTCAACATTATTAATCCAGTCTCGTAGTTATAATCATTTTTGTGATAAACTGAACATAAAAATACTAGAGAAGGAAAATTTGCCTTGGAAACGTCATTTGTCAACGCATCTCAAAGATTCCTATAAAACACTTAGAGAGTAATTAAAAAGATCATACAGAAATTGTTCAAACATGATAGTCAAGAAAGGTTCATAAATAAAAATAAAATAAAAACTCAAAAGTAGTAATTATAAAACTCAATGATTACTTCAAAAAAGAACTACCAACCGTGTTAGCATAACAAGATACAATTCATAATGTTATATCAGAGAAAGCTTCTCATCATACGAATCAACATGTGAAGGATAAAGTGATATTAAAACCTTGACAAAAATCCTAATCAGAATCCTTTCATAAAAAACTTATCAGAAAAAAAAAAGTAAGAAGTTCTCAAATCAAATTTCATCACATTAGCATGAGAGCTATTGATGCATTACCTTATCATCCACAAACTGAACGTCGAACATATCATTCCCCAGCGAAAAATTAAAACTCAGCTGTACATGTCACAAGTAATACAAACATAGACACAAATAAAGAAGTGAGTACATCATAAATCAATAACATGGTAAGTAGAAGTCGAGTAAACAGACACAGTACCACATAGCATATAGCGTCAACAGCTAGGGGTGTTCAAAATATTCAGTTAACTGAACCAAACTACTAACTGAACTGCATTGAACCATATTTTAACTCAACCACTTCATACAGTTTTAAACTGAACCACTCTTTTAAAACCAATTTAACTTCAGTTTAAAACCGGTTTATATTTATGAGCCGCTTAACATTATGAGTTACTCTCTCCCCCTCTCCCTCTTCCTCACTCAGTATCTCTCTATCAAAATTGATGATTCCCTTCCCACTCTAACACCACACCAGTAACACCATGCTCAAACCAAAACGAAGGTAGTGTTATTTGATTTCACTCTCCATATAACAAGCATCTTTCAACAAACACATAGCATTCATGTTTTCTCTTTCTCTTTCTCTTTCTTTTTTCTTTTTCAATTTCTCATTCAATTTCCAGTGGGAAGGGAATCATCAACTTCGAAATTAATTTGAAAACAAGAATTTGGTTTGCTGTTTGTAAGTCATGAAGCATGTTCCAAAAGGAAATTAAGTTGTTTTCTCGGTGGAAGCAAAATTTCAATAGCACTTTAAGAATAATAAATCACAAAATCTGTTGGTGATATGGGTGATTATTTACTCTACTGCGTATGCATTTGTACACATGTAGTACGAAACTAGTAACCGAGGAAAGCTTGACCCGGAGTACATGTTGTGCATCTCGCAGAGCAAAGTAACGCTGATTTTGGTGAATGCCATAGATAGCACTCGCAACTATGGTTGGTCAGGTGCTCGCATGTTATGTTGCAATCAGTATTCTCAATCCAAAATGGTAGTTATAATTATTTTTGAAATAAGCTGAACATAGGATTACTAACAGAGGAAAGTTTGCTTTCAGCATCAATTCTTTTTGTTAACAAATGTATTTTGTTCGTCAAAAATAAAAACTAACATATTTATTGACATATGCAAAAGTATACCCAAGATTCTTATACAACACTTGGAGACTAATCAGAAAGATCATCAAGAAATTGCTCAAAAAAAACATCAAAAAAAGTTCCAAAAAAAAAAAGACTAGAAGTGATAGTATTAATTAACACTCGATGATTACATCAAAAAGGTAGATCAACAGAAATATAACTTCAAAAAAAGACTACCAACCTATAAAAGCATAAGATGCAATTCATATGTTACATCTTACAGAAATGTTCTCATGATACAAATCAACATGTGAAGGAAAAGTGATATTAAAATCCTGATCAGAATCCTTTCATCAAAAACTTATCAGAAAAGAACCAAGTCCTCAAGTAAAATCTAATCACATTCACTAGAAAATAGTAATTAAGTTCAATTTTTGGCAAAAAAAGATAGTTTACAAAAACTTATAGCTCATGATTGTGACACGTTGAACTCCAAAGCACCATTATATTAGGAAATAGTAATTCAGTTCAATTGTGGCAAAAAAATATAGTTTAAAAAAACTTATCGCTCATAGTGACCAGTATCACATTATAATTTATAGCACAACTCGATGCTTAAATTCTTTCTTTTAAGTTAGAACGTAGCCTTGAAAAGTTATAACACATTGCAATATCATAAAGGTTTAAACCTTCAAAAATCACCACAACAATTATATTATAAAAAATAATATAAACCTAGCCAGCTGTGGTGCTATTCAAAATCTTACAAAACCCATCAACAGACTACTTAAAAATTAACACAAAAGTCTATATTAAATCAGAGGTGTTGATGCAAACCTTGTTATTCAAAAACGGAATGTCCAATCTATCATTCCTCGGCAGCGGATTAAAGCTCAACTGTACATGTCACAAGTATACAAACAGAGAGACATTCAAAGAGGAGGTCAGCACATCATAAATCAAATATAAGTAGATTAAACAAACACAACCCAACACATTACTTCATATAGCATCACCAACAACTTAGATCAGTATATTTGCTGACTTAAGGAGTTACAGTATAAACACAAACTCATAATAAATTCATGACAATAAAATGCTCAAGTCATATACCCGTCTTTGTATGCATTGCATTGTTGGTCTACAAAAGATATTATGTTAGAAAATACGGAGCCCTAGAATTTATGCAAATTCCGATTAGAATGCCTTGCAGGCAATGCATCGTTTCACATTGAGGAAAAGATTCAAATTGAGTTTTAAATTTGGATAGCGGAGTGTAGAAGCTGATCTTGAAAAATTCTATTGCATGATAGTGCATAGCTGAATTGCTTCTATTCTAATATTTTTGATATATATTTCCGTATTCTATAAAAATGTATGTTTAATAATTTGAATTCTTTCTAGTTCTTGTTATGATATTATGTTTTTGTGTTAAAAGAATCAATTAAGGGTTCGGAGTGGGTGAATGGGCCAATTTACAGTGGATGCCGAAAAGAGAAACAATTAAACCCTAGCAGTATGTTTTTTAGTACAAGCCATCGTTCTATTATAATCTATCAGCCACTGCATTCTGACATTAATAGTCTACATTGTTTCTACTCCAATTATCCTCTTCACTTTATTATTTTCTTTTGAGAGTGTGAAGGGGGTGCCATAGCGCGTTTTATGGCAGTGTTATACCATGGTAACGATCGATAATACTGACATAGAGAAAAGAGAGAATAAAGCTTACCGGTTTAAAGCCGGTGTAGGTTTCTCGAATGTAGGTATCTCCAATGCCTTTAAAACCCTTTATGTGAAAACAGTAGTATCATATAAGTTTCAAATTACATACTAATCAGGAAAGCATGATATCTATCTATGATAGGAAGAAAGTAAGAGATAGAATAACACCTTGAGATCTCGAGTCCGAGTCCCTGAATATTTGGACAAAGTAATTAAGGTCTCTGAAAGTTTTGGTCGCTTCATCTGAATATTTATTTTTTAATTAACATGAGATCAATATCAATTGATAATACAAAGGGGATAATTTGAAAAACATAAAAACATCTTCAACTAGTTTGATACCCGAGAAGGATCGGTAGGGCCATTAAGTGCAGCATTAAGAAAATCCATGAACGCACGCTAGGACCAAATATACAAACAGAGTTAGTTAGTAGAGGAAAAAGAAACACCAAAAAGAATGAAAATGGATTAGAAAAGTTAGTTGTGTTATTAGTACCCTGAGATCGTAAATGACATGGTCGAATTTGACTTCTTTGTACCATACGGAAGCAATATGACCTAAAAGAAGAAGAAAGGAATGAGATGAGCAATAACATGATAATAAAATGAACGAAGAAAGTGAGAGAGAGATAGAAAAGTACATCCTCCACCAAAGCAGATGGCCATAACGATCGGATGTGTTATTCTGATGAAGTGAATTTGAGAGGGAGATAACTCCAGGTCGTCGGGCATGGGAGGGTCATAGCCAAGAAATCCCATATCTCTATCTCCCTGCTTGATTCTGCTTTGTTTTTTTGGCTTTGTATTTGTAACTTTTTCCTAATTATTTACCTGAGATGTAAATAGTTTATTACCAGAAATTATAAGTTTCATCAATTACCTCCAAAATTAACAAAACTTCAATTATCCACTGAAATTATACAACGTTAATCAATTTATCACCTCCGTCAAATTTTTTTGTTAGTCAACATCACGTTTTGCAAATATCCCCCCTGAAGTTTTGCACTTATGTTCAAAATGCCCCCTAAACTTACAAATTTATATTTTTTTCTTATCTTTAAAAGGTACCAAAACACAATTGTACCAAAGCATCAAAAGAGGAGGTGGTAAATTGCTAAGAATATACAAAACCCCCTACTGCATAGCTCAACGGGATAAAATTTTTTTGTTACCCTTGAAGTTTTGCATTTATAAATTTTGAACTATTGTGTTGAATCAAGAGTTTAATTGAACGTTTATTCAATAAACTATTCTAGACAGCTTAATTAAATATTTATCCATGTTTTAATTTACTTTTTTCAGTTTATTTAAATCTTAACACTAGAGCATGTGCTATGATATTTTCTAA
>Ga0099826_10003716_pt1 | contig 10475 bp, 4 predicted proteins | sample Mtrugardesep15_FD_76830 | JGI IMG/M metagenome (GOLD analysis project Ga0099826, IMG submission 76830) | Root nodule microbial communities of legume samples collected from California, USA - M. trunc garden sep15 | ecosystem: Host-associated > Plants > Roots > Nodule | place: USA: California...
AGGTTCTTTACTGGAGCTTTTATTAGTGTATGTAGCCTTTTTTGGAAATTTGTTGCTTAAACAACCTTTCATATTGTTTCTGGGCTTCTGGCTTCAAACTTTATTAGAACAATGCCTTGATCTTCTATTATTTTTATTGCTTTGTTTGTTTTAATATATGTTGTTTTATCGTATGCAAATTTAATCAGATCCTTTTCTTACGCCTGATCATAATTAAATCAAATCTTTTTTTTATTTTATTACAGTAGCTAAAAAAAGAAACCAGGAAGGAAGCACGGAAGATTTGAGATGGAGCTGGCAGCGTGTTCTGAACCAGACAGAGAACGGATTTAAGCAGAGTTGTCGATGAAACTGTCATGCGTGTACTTGCGGACTGATGTAGCAGATGCGTTCTGTTGGAAACAGGAGGCAGGTTTCGGATTCACTGTTATAGGCTGCTACTTGCTGTTGTGCAGCTTGCAGGAATCAAACCATGGCAATGCAGGCTCTTCAAGGCTTCAAAATCACCCCACAAAATCCCATGATTATAAACTTTTCTAAAAAGTAACTAATCGATTTTCTACAGTCAATATTTGAAGCAAATTTTGCGTACTGTATTGGTGTAGATCTTTTCAAAATCAATTGCAGAAGTTGTAAGTTTACAATAAGTTAGATTAAAGTAGAAGGAAAGTGAGAAATCTATATCACATTTGTGGGAAGATTGAGATAGTGCTTGGTATAATGATGTCTATTGATTGTATGTGGTTTATTTTCATTTTCTCTGTATAACATTTTTCTTATTTACTTTGTAAACTAGGTTCTATTAGCTGATTCGTTTCATTTCATTGACCTAGACACAGAATAATGAATCAGATCCTGCCTTAATTTTTCTTGCGTAAAAATAACAGCTCAATTCTTCTTATGGTCCTTAACTTCATATCATCACAATGCCTTTGCCTTAGCCTATATGGAGAATGAATGAGATATAGAAATACAATTTTGATACTACACCGTTTTTTTTATCTATCTATATACTATATATTAATATTGATGCCATATGAATTTCCCATTTTGTCCCTACGAGGGGTATTTTTGTAATTGCCTAATTCATGGCTTTGGTTGAGTGCCAACTCACCAATGCCTTCTGAATTTTTGCCCTTCACCAATTTTTTTAACTATTTTTTAATTTTTATATTGTTAATAACTTTTAACTATTTTCCAATTTTTATATTTTAACTATTTTCCAATTTTTTTCTCCCAAATTCAGTTGCTTCTACAGTGCCATTATGGGAGATTAAGATACCGTTTGATTCTTTTTTTTTTCTTCAACTTCTCTACACTTTTATGGAGAATATAAGCCAAACAGAATATCAATTAAGTACTTACTAAAAAAAGTACTTTTTTTGAATGCATATTCTTTTATTTTTTAATATTATATTTCAATATGTTTTTTTCTTCCATTTAATTTTTTTGAACCGTTTCATTTAATTTTCTAGGATGTTCCATTCAATTTTATTATCTATTTTTCAAAGGAATTTTATTATCTTTTTTTCACTTATATATTTAATTTCAATATCGTTTAATCATCACAACCTCACAAATAATTTTACTCACGTTGTCGTTTAATGATACCAAATATTTTTATTTCATTTCTTCAACCTCGCGAATATACACACACGTTAGCGTTTAGAGTAATATTTTATGTTTGTCTGTCTTTTTTTTGTTACGCTAATGCATATAATTTTTTAAGCATTGCTTGGTTGAGTGTCACCTCAACATTTTTTTTTAAACTATTTCCAATTTTATATTTTCAATAACTTTTAACTATTTTTCAATTTTTTTTTTATTTTGAAGTATTTTCTAAATTTTTTTCTTTCAAATTCAGTTGCTTCTACACTACCGTTGTGGGAGATTAAGATACCGTTTGACCCGGGGTTTTTTTCTTCAAATTCTCTACATTTTTAAGGAGAATATAGGCCAAACACAATATCAATTAAGTACTTATTAAAAAAAGTACTTTTTTCAATGCATACAATTGAATGGAATGAGCTTTGGCCAAAAGTTCTTGAATGCTACTTCATAAAAACTACTTCTGGACAATTTATTTCACAAGCATATCTCTTCAATTCACGCTGGAAACATTTTCTTTTATTTTTTAATATATATTTCAAATTTTTTTTTCTTTTATTTTATTTTTTGAACCGTTTCATTTAATTTTTTTTAAGGAGATTCCATTTATCTTTATAATCTTTTTTCAAGGGAATTTTATTATCTTTTTATCACTTATATATTTAATTTCAATATCGTTTAATCATCACAACCTCACAAATATTTTTATTCACGCTGTCATTTAATGATACTAAATATTTTTATTTCTTTTCTTCAACCTTGCAAATATATACACACATTAGCGTTTAGGGTAATACTTTATGTATGTCTGTTTTTTTGTTGTTCTAATGCGTATATTTTTTTTTTAGCGTTGCATAATGCGTATGATTATTTTTATAAAATTTTGATTTTAATTAAAATTACAAGTATAGATGCCTAATAAAATTATACTTATATATATTTTGCAGATTTATATTTTAACAAACCATGCATATCTTTATCTTATTCAAAAAAAACTAAATATATTCTTTTCAATGACACTAGCAATGTAACAAATATAATATCACATGATATAAATTCTTATCTTTTTGAAAGACACAAAAAATATGGTACTATTATAACGAAAAAACCAACTATTTTGATATTATTTATGTTATTATTTTAGCCTCCTTAAATTATTTCTCATATTCAAATATTTGACAAGTCATTTATATGATGATACAAATTTGTATTCATGTTACACAAAATAAACGTCATTGATTAAATATAACATTTGTAGAAAAAAATATCTTTTATATTTTAAACATTTTTAGCCTTCAGAAAATATTTTAAACATTTTTTATTTAGTATGTTAATTCATAATAAATTCAAAGTTTTGTCCTCGTGAGCTTAACTCTGTTGATAGGGACAATGCATAAATATATGCAAAGTCCGCGGTTCGAACCCCGGACACCATAAAAAAAAAATCAAAGTTTGTACAATATTTTAGCAAACAATTTTTAACTTAAAAATAGCTTTAAAAATTAAAAAAACAAAGAAACCAAACAACTTTACCTTCTTTCTTAAAGGCCTTTATTTTAACATTGTTTTGAAGTAACCTTTAGATTGTAAAAAAGCTTGGCCAAACGGTACTTAAGATCAGTTGGGAACACCGTTTCACTTTATTCTTCATAAGTGGTCGTTTTCTTCCTTTTTTCATGGTTCTGAGACCATGCATGGCTTAAGTTGACTGATTTTTATGGCTTGAGTTGGCTTGAGGGATTCATTTTTCGCCACTGTTTTAGTTTTTGCTTCATCATAGGTGGTTTTCTTCCTTTTTTCATGGTTCTGCATTTTAAGGTTTTTTTTTTCTTTTTTTTCCGATTTTTAGTGGATCATGTACTAAAGATTGTTATGTAGCATGGCCGTAGAAAAATTTTACTTTGATATGTGGAGTATAGTAGAGCTCATGGTAAGGTTTTGACACAATTGTTATTTTAACTTCTGGTACTATATTTGAAAAAAAAAATGATGCATGTAGGTTAATTTAGCTTTTGTGAGCATTCCTAAAGATGTAATAGTTTTCATATTTGATTTATTTTTTGCCTATATCACTGAGTAGCACGAATGTTGATTGGTGTAAATTTATTTTGGTCATATCATTGAGGTCCAAAAAGTTGATAATACAAAAATTTGTGCATTTAAGATCAGGTTGATTTGATGATACAAAAATTGATCACACAAAAATATGTTAGCTTCATTCGATATCAGAATGAACAAAGGGAATAAAATTAATTGATGTATTGTTGTATTATTATGTAGGACTTTCAATGTCAAGGGATTATGACTACATTAAAGATCTCAAAAAGGATTTGGACATTTGAAAAATAGGATTTGGAGTGCTTGATTTTTGGATTGTGACTGGTAGTAAGGAGAATCAACATATAGAGCTCATTATTTGTGATGCAAAAGTTATAGGAGTTAGTTAAGATTTGTTGTAATTTTCCTTTATGATTTATCAATGTTACTTATTAGTTTACATTTTGATTTATTTCTATTTTTTTGTTTCTTTCTCGGATTTAGGGTGATCAAGTTCATGTAATAACTCAATATAGAGAATTGGAGCATTGGAAGGTGACTTGGTACCACACGTGTCTAGAGTCGGTCTAGGCACATTACATGTTAGGATGAGTCATAATTGCTTACGTGCTTTGTGTGAATTACGTGTTTGTCGTTGTTGTGTGCTTGGTGATTATTTGTGATCGATGAACCATATACTTGTTGAAAAATTGTTGGCGACGATTTGGTGAATATTGAAGTTGCACATATGTTAGTGTTTATGAACCATGAAATATCTTGATGATTGATTACTCCTGTTTATATCTTTTGATTATGATTGATGGGAAGCTAACCCCCAGTGGTCTGTGGTGGACCGTCTACCTATTTGTATGAATGGGTAGACGACATGCAGGATTAGTTGATGTGCTTGCTCGGTGAGTTGCTTGAGGATAGCGGGAGCTTCCTCCGTTTTCTTTCAGTTGACAGAGTCTTAGATAGGCTCTGATCTAGGATTTGTCTTTTACGTTGTTGAGACTTTGCCCACGTCTCGGGATTTATATATTATCTTTATTTGGATGTATTTATGCGATGATAACATGGCTATTCGAGGTGTATGATATATATTTCCGCTGTGATGTTTTTAATTGTTGAAATTTTTATGCATGTCAGTTGTGAATTATTCGAAGATGTGACGTCTATTTCTTGAATATTTATTATATCCGCATGATTTATCGCTTAATAGAAGTAGGGCGTTACAAATAACATCTAGCAAACCCTAAACCGTGTTTCTCTAAAAAAAAAAACCTAAACCCTAGTAAATTACACAAACAACAGAAGAATCATATATTTATTGATAGGATTACCGAATTTTCTTTTATAATATTTTAAGATTTTATACATTTTATGAAGTGTTTTATTTTGTCTACTATGTATTACTGTTCTTTTTTGATTGTTACCAATTATATATTGCATTTTATTATTCGTATGTCAATCCCTTAACAATAAACTTGTGCAACGCACATATCAACAATCTAGGTAATTGTTAATCACTTTAACCCTTAAAATATTTTGTAGGAATTTTGATTGTTTAATCACTTTAACAATCTATTTTGAATGGGTCATACACGATTTTTTTCCAATTCCTATTTTAATGGGAACCGTTTCATGCTTGACTAAATAGGCTTTATTCTCCATTTATTTCCATTAACTTTCGGTTTCCATCTCCACCAATTCATGACAATTTTTTTTTTCTTTCAAGAATTCATGACAATTTCTTTTACTTGCATATATATAATTTAGAGTACGTGGGTTGGTGAGAGCATAGAGTGTGGAAAAGAGTACACATATTCATAGCTTCTTTCTTCTCTTATTTCACTATCATCTCTAAATATAAAACATTAAGTTCCATTGTTCCATTGTGCAATCCAAATAAGTTGTTCCTGAGACCTTATTAATTCACGTGCGGTGCTAACAAGAAGTGTATGTATCCTGGAGAGTATTAGCTATGAGACCTATCACATCGGATGACTAATCGAGAGTGTGAAAATACTCTTGAGCCCACTGCATTGCACGCCTCGATCAACAAATTCGATAAGTTTCTCGATTCTATATTTTATTTTATTATAAGTTAAATTGTATGTACTATTATTTTTCTTTGATTTATTACTTTATAATAATTCTATGTCCAATTTTTCTAACAATCTTAAGAGTATTTGCCGGCATAGAATTATTGTTATAAAGTTAATTATTGCAATTCTAATTTTGATATGTTTATATTATTGTGAATGAGAAATTATTACCGTGGCATTGATTTAAAGGGAAAATTTTATGGTGAACTCTTGGTAGTGGTGGTGAACTTTTGATTTAAAGGGAAAGGTGAATTAGTTGCTGAAAATTATATTATGGATGTGTCATCTGGGTTCTGTCTACTTCTTCTTTATCTGCCAAATTGTGTAGCTAAGATATTGGAATTCGGCTCTTTACCCAATTGTTTTTTCTTATTTCCAAAGGAAATTCCCTTTTTATCTTTACACAAGTTAAGTTACGCTGGTGTATTCGTTACGTGAGTTAGTTAATTCACGCTAATGTTAATATACAAATATTGCACGTGGGTTAACTCACGTATTTTAGGTATAAACCAAGTATCCTCCGCAGGCAACTCCGGAAACTAATCCCTTGAGTATTGTGGAACTCAAATGGCGGCAAGCTCTCCCTAAGAGTTTTAACGCTGCTGCATGTCTAATGCTGGATTCGAACCCAGGACCGTGATTAAGCTAGAAGAGACCCGTTCCATCTTATCTAATCGCTCTTGGGTAGGTTAACTCACGTTTCATAATATGCAACTTTTTTTTTTTCAATTTATTTAAATGGTAATATAAATAATATAATTAATATAAATGCTAATATAAATGGTAATATAAATTCGATGACAAAATCATAATATAAATGCTAATATAAATATATAAAAAAAAGGAAGAAATGAACATGAATAATACATATAAAACCTCATTTTATTATATTAATACTTTGATACAATTACATAATTTGATACTTTTTATTGGAATAAAGTAAAGCTTCTTTTTTGAAGTAAAAATAGACAAACTTTGGGTTACAAAGGATCAAGGTTGGTGGAAAAAGGGACCAATCTGCTTGGGGTAAAAAGACATCATCCCTTCCGGGTAAATGTAAATGTGGTTCTTTTTATACTCCAAGAAAGAGTTTTTTTATCCACGGTAAAAAGTTTTTGGGGTAAAAAGAAACAAATTTACTTTTACCCCAAGGGTTGACCTCTTTGTCCCCCAAGTTGATTGATTTATTTTCCCCCTCCCTTGACCCTTTTTTACCCCTCAATTGGCCAAAAAAAACTAAAAAAAACAAAAACTATAAAGGTGAAAGAGTTGAGGAGAAGAAGGAGAGAATGTGAGAAAATGGTGAAGGTTTAAGGGGGTATTTATAGGGGGAATGGTTGTATATGTTTTATATGCACTAAATGCAGTCAAAAAACTGTAAAAAAAAAGTGTAAAAAAATCAATAAAATCAAAGTTGAACAACTGACCAAACTCCAAAAAACGTGTTCTTGAGGTGTGACCACCGGCCAAACTGACATGAATTAACTCACGTTAGGTTTAACACTATCGTGAGTTAACTCACGTTGCATGCATGGGCCAATGCGAGTTAACTCACGCTAAGATGGTGGGCAGTTTTTTTTTGCATGCACTAATGGTTGCATGAGTGAGCAGTTTTTTTCGAATAAAGTTGCGTTTTAAATAAATTCCAATAAAATTTGAATGGACATTACCTTACATAAAGTTCCTAAATATGTCCTATATTTACGTTACATTATATTACGTTCGGAAATGCACCTTCCAACTACAACAATTATCTTACCTTTGAATGAGGTAAATTCAAACTTGTTAAACAGCAAGACTCAAATATTCGTCCGACATTTCTATTGTTCCATTCAAAAGATTAAATTCTTGTTAAGCTTGGTTTAAATAATGGAATTCAAGTGTCAAAAGAATGAGGCGCATTCCTTAACACTTCAATACCTTTATTTAAATCGGCCTAACAATAATTTAATCTTTTGAAAGGAACAATAGAAATGTCGGGCGAATGTTTGAGTCCTGCCGTTTAACAAGTTTGAATTACCCCATCTAGAGGAAGACTGGAAGGTGCATTCCCTACCTAATCACGATCTTCTGGCGGAATCAAACTTTTGATGATATCTCAAGTTGATCTCAGCAACGTTACACGCATATCGATCCATTGGAACATGCTGTGCTCCCAAAATATGCTCGCCAAATTTTCGTTGTTCGTTAATTCCACCCAACTGAATGATACTCTCCCATCGTCGAGTGTTGGACGTTTATACTGAACGTATTCCACCCTCCTTGTGTCTCCGGGGTTGACTCCCTGGTTGAATTCACTCAGTTCATCCTTGAGACCTCGTAACGTTACACCAAGGCACCGAACCTTCAACATCTAAGGTTCTCCGCCGTTGAATTGTGCATGAACGTAGATCCACCTGGTCATTGTTTCAAATCTACTCAATAAGAAATTTAAAATAATCAATGAAAAACTCATTCAAACATTTCATCAAACACTTGGAGTACAAATTATACATAAACCCTAAAACTCATAACTACAACATAAACATGCAACAATTAAGCAATATAAGTGATTTACATGTAACATTGTATGATTTCTTGGCAAAAAAATCAAAACAATTAAGCACTATAAGTCATTTACATGTAACACTCTATCATTTCTTGCTAAAAAAATCAAAATTTTAACAAAACACTAAACCTAAAAAATTCTAGTTTAAGTGAAAAAATATATCATACCAACATAATTTAAGTGAAAACTTACTTGTTCTTGTTGTTGGAGTGTTGTTTGATTCTAAGTTGAAGGAATTTCGGATTTAGGTAATTTGAGAGAGATTTGATTGAAAATGAGGAAATGAGGCTCTACATGGGCATATAACAGCACACATAATATTGTGAATTAACTCACGTAAGGGCAATATAGACATTTTACTTGGGAATGAGCAAAAATGTTTGGGCAATGAGTAGAATTCAAGATATTGAATGCAACTTATGTCTGTTATGAATTGATGGATATGGTACCTAATTTTTCTGAAAATAATTTGTTGAAGTATGATGAATATATGGATAAGTTTCGGTTACATATTTGCAACATGTGAAATGGTTTGAGTGTTGGTTCCCTTCAATAATGAATATTATTATGACGATGTTCAGAACCTGATGTATATGCTTATATTCGATGTTTGCTTAGTATTATGGTGAATTAGTCTGTTGATACTTCTTTCACATAATTGTTTTAATATTATTTTTTTTAAAATAAATTAAGTTGTTATGTATTTAGTTCATCTTCATGGTATCATATTATGCTCAATTATTTATACGTTATGTACAGTGATTGAATATGTATATGTCATTTTTCCAAATGTTCGAGATTCTGTGTTCAATGCTTCCTCCATATATGTATTTTGTAAAGCCAATAGTATGTAGAATCTTTATTTAATTTAATTTGTGGCCATGGTAACATGTTTACTTCGATAAATTTAAAAACTCTAAGCATAAATTTTAGTGATATGTCTATTTAATTTGTGTTTGTTGTTTTTAGATTTCCAAACTGTTGTATTTGAATTTCCAAATTATATTATCTATCGAAATTGTTACTATGTTGAGTCACGACCAGGTCGCTTTCTTTAAAACGTTTCGTGACACTGACCAAAATTGTGTAAGGCAGACTATCAACCACACCACCTCCAGGATAAAACAAACTCAGTTACAATTGTTCGATTAACTACTGCACTGTAGAAAACCGTTCGAGAATTACACCTTCAATATGGTACCAAGACCATTCTTTTAATACTGAAACCACTTTAATATGGTACTGTTACCACTCTATTATGGTGCTGAGACCACTCAAATATGGTGTTGCCACCATTCTAATTATTAACTTCTCCCGCTATGATACTATGATCACTCAAATATGGTTTTACACCATTCTAACGTCTAACTTTTTCAACAGTCAAAGAAGAATATATTTTAAGATCATTCATAATTTTGAAGGGACATTATACCGAAAAAGGGACTATGATCTTAAATTATTATTTATTCCGAAGGACATAAAAATATCGAAGGGACTATGAACTTAAGATCATTCTTAATTCCGAAGGGACATTAAACCGAAAAGGGACTATGGTCTTAAGAACACTCTTAATTCCGAAGGGACAGAAAAGGAGATGATGAAAAGAAAGATCCGTCAACACAAGTCTAGAAAGGGAGAAGAGAGAAAGAGTTACCGACAACTCAATGAAACTTTTTGGTGTGTTTTTTGAACTAAGTGAGCTCTCCTTTTGTAGGGAGAGTTTGTAACTAATTTGGAGAAACTTAAGAACTAAGTACACTTAAAAATTACTCCCTCCGTTTCAAAATATAAGCAAAAATCATTTTTTAGGTTTATTCATTTAATGATGTATGTGGTTCATATTGTGGACCACATACATCGTTAAATGAATGAACCTAAAAAGTGATTTTTGCTTATATTTTAAAACGGATGGAGTAAGCAACTCACATATCAGCTCAAGTAACAAACTAATCAGATAAGTTCAAAAAGGAAACAAATCCACTAACGAAGGAAAGATAGGAAATTCGGTTGGATTCTCAATCTTATCGCAACCAACATAAGCTAAAGTTATGGGAAGTGATATCCATGAATAAAAAATAATAATAATTATTATTATTATTTTCATCATTATCAGGTATTTAAAATTAAATACCACTATTTAAACACTACTAATGTGTGTGTTCTATTTTATGTGG
>Ga0099826_10003719_pt1 | contig 10470 bp, 5 predicted proteins | sample Mtrugardesep15_FD_76830 | JGI IMG/M metagenome (GOLD analysis project Ga0099826, IMG submission 76830) | Root nodule microbial communities of legume samples collected from California, USA - M. trunc garden sep15 | ecosystem: Host-associated > Plants > Roots > Nodule | place: USA: California...
ATGCTATGTTTTCTTGAAAAACCGTTTATATCTAACATGTTTGGTTTGTGATATGATACTTCTCGATATGGTAGCTTTGGTGACTCCGATAAATTTTGTTTATGTATTCTGATTTTTTTAAATTCCATTCCAACATTTTTTGATTTATTTTGTATTAGATTATTCCGGCTCATAAGACCCGTGCGGCGCACGGGTCGGCGTTCTAGTATATATAAAACACTCACTGTCATATAATATTAGGGTTTTAATTTTTGAGACATAAACCTAACCTAGTTTCTAAGCTTACCGCCTCATACATAAACCTTTTGCTTGCCGCAGCTGCTCCTTGATTACCTTTTGCAAGGATTCAAGTTTCTTCAACATAGGCAAATGGTGCTGTTAGTTTGTTTTAACTACCGGTATGCATATGTATATTCGTTCATTTGTTGCGTTTGTAATTATTTATTTGCACCTGATCCATGCTAAATCTCATTCTATCATATCCACTTTCAGGAAACAACTTGATGCAGCGTTGAGGACGGTTGAGTCATCTATCATATGTTTTATTCCGTCGATTACAAGTTATATTTTTCTTATTATTTCAACGAGTGTAATTTTCTTGATTAATCAACAACTCATGACTCAAAGGGCGGTGGCCATATCAATTCCATTGTAAGTATATAGGTTTTTCTATTGCTTTGAATATTTATTTTTTTGGTCCAGCTTTGTTAATTTATCTATACAAGCGATCCAATGTTGAGCCGGGTGTTATCTGTGTTTTAATTTTGGGATGAGGGGATCTGTTACCCTTGATTAAATTAAGGGGGACCAAATTCAAAAGTATAATTTACTAAATGAAAAATATAAATTTACAAACGCACACCATATACACAAAACTTAAGAAATTATAAGATATATCCAAAGTTAATAATGTCAAAAAATATAAAAATAACTAAAATTTACTTTAAAGTTGAGTTTGTCATTGTTTCATAGAGTTAGAATCATCGATTGTCGTATTTGAAGTAAAATTTTCAGAGTGAATTTTTCAAATATTGAAGAAGAGGCACAGTCCCGTCTTAGGTGTGTTGATGGCACATTTTTTTTTTTACGGAATGACAAATTCTTATCAGAAACTAACTTTTTTAATATTTGTATGATATTATTTAGAATTTTTTTTTTTATATTTAGAAACATTGTAATCCTATTTTTGTGACCCTTTTATGCATGTGTTGATGAAACAGATGTATTCTCAAAGAAAGAGCGACAGTGGGCTATTATCAGAGCTAGTGTCGTGATGGTTTTGATGATATCATTTGTGTGGTTCTAGAGCAAAGAGTCCAAAGAACTTCTAACAATTGCTCACGAGATAGAAAAGATCTACTGCACCATGGGGAATGTAAGTTCCTATGGATTTAGTTCTTCTTGCATTCTGCAACATTGTTGGAAAGGTTCTATCCAAGTATGAAACTAGCTCCGATAATTTCTTTAATCGAAGCAAGCCGGTTTATGCTGTTCTTTTTTCAAAGTCCTTTAACTAGAACAGGTTGTCTGTGGTCCTTGAGATAGACATCAAAAGATTACTAAAATCATTTTTTGTACCTTTTATTCAAGAAGTAAAAGAACACAACATGACCATACAATAGTCAACTATTATTGTTGGTCTGTAACTACTCACCCATTAGATGTGTAACTTTGTAAGCATGCACTCATTTGTTGGGCTAAATCTCTGTTTTTTTTTTTTATCTTAACCTAAATAGGGTTTTTAATGATAAATTGTCATATTTGTTGCATCTTTCTTATATTATTAATAACATTGTTTAAATTGTTCATTGCAGATACCGGATGTTATGGTTCAGGTTATGAAGATTTTCAGGTAAAGGATTTTGCTAGTATTCCATGCATTGATGTTGATGGAGTTGGTTGCAACACGCTGGGAAACACGCCTGATTACCAAAAGGGTTTTGAGTTGGAAGCTGTGAAACTATCAAATTTTATTTCTTCGTCACATGCCACAAGCTTTAATTGGTCGATCACAAGTTATGTTTTTTATTTCAACAACTGTAATTTCCTTGATTAATCAACTCAGATTGTCACATTATTATCATAAGGTTCCTCATTGAAACATCTTACATATGCAGAGTTTGTCTCATTATCTCTTTTATTAAACATCTATTTAAGAAATATGTGCACTGAGATATGCTAATTGTGGATTTATTATTTTTGCTGCCTACGTGCTTCTCCAAGCATTAGCCTCCCTTTCTCCCAATCTTATCATTGAATTAAAGTGTAAACTCTCCAATTTGATAATTTCAATTATAACGGTTTCTATGTGCTTTATTTGATACAATACAGTTTTCAGCAGCTATTGTATAATTGATATAAACTGCAGTGACATTATGATTTTGTCTGATCATTTAATGATAATATATTAATATTCTTTGACGATATAGTTTATACACGTAAATGTGTTTGTTAAGTTACATGTTCTTGGAGCCATAACACTTAGAAAAGAAAAGTCAATTGATTTGACAATAATATATGATTCTATTAAACAATGAGTTCCCAAACATGTTGAAATCAAATTCTACACCTCAACTTTATCTCAAATTGAAGCTCCCTGTCCGAGCTTCTCCTTAATCTCATGAAATGTGCGAAGCACTGTCAATTTCTTCGAAGATTCAAGTAATTGTGTTGATCGTTAAGCCAGCCTCAACATGTCCAAATCTAGTCATATTTGTTCTCTACATCCTAACGAATCGAAATGAGAAATAGTTGTCTACATGGTGTGGAAAATTATTTCAAACCATACAAAACCAAGATTGTCCGCGTTCCTCACAGGCACGCTGTTTTTTGTTGACTTCAAATCTAAATTTTGAGTTTTTAGCGCTTCAATTGGTAAAAATATAATATGTTGACCGCTCTGCTAACTCATTCACACAAGCGGGGTCGGTCTGATAATTGTTCCTTCCCAGACGGATACACTGACAATTTTATTTATAGTTTTATTCATACTATTAGGGTCTCTGAGTTACTAGGCCCCAAGTCAAATTTTGACCAAAATTTGTTGACGTGGCAAATTTTTAACATTCATTTGATTGTAATTTGCTAGAATGAAAATAAATTAGTTAGTTAAAAAATCCGTCACTGACACGTTTGTTTTTTTTTTACTTCGAAACTGAATTTTGATTTTTAGTGCTTCAATTGGCAAAAATATAACATTTTGACGGCTCAGCCACGCGTTCACTCAATCAGGGTCGGTCTGATAATTGTTCCTTCACAGACACGCTGACAATTCCATTTATATTATTATTCATACTATTAGGGTGTATGAGATTGAAAAAAAATAGTTTTTTTTCGGAGGATATCATTTCCTAGTTTTTTATTACCACTACTAGCTTTGGTTTTGAATTTGGTGTTTGTGTGTAAATGAGGCATAACTAGTACTTTTGTTAGAAAAGTCGAAAAGGGCGTTAATATGTCTCTTGATAGCGATGATGTGTTTATCGTTCCTTCTGATTATAATGCTCCCCGATAGGTTCATATAACGCAAGGTGATCTTGTTGGGAAAGCAGTGATCGTATTGTGTGTGACTATTGACTAAAGATGAACCAGGGTGAACACAGCGTGTTACTATAGTGATCAACATTGTTATGTAATGGCATGCCCAACAAGCAGAAGTAGTGTGATGAATAGTTGAAGCATGTGGAGTACAACTCCAAATTGTTAGCAAAGAAACCTACATGACATGCTAAGTAACCAAATAGCTGGCACATAGTATATGATTATGTAATGGCATCTTTGTTAAGTAACCGAAAGCATAGAAACCAACATGACAAAACCATTGGCTAGCTTTTGACATACCTGATTGTTGAGGTCAAAGACTCAAAGTGTGTTGACACAAACAAATATTTTTCTCTTCACAATATATTTGACTGTAATCTATTTAAGAAAGTTCTTGAACCAAGCCAACCACATTTGTCCAAAACAAACAAGGCAAAATGTTGCTCCATTGGCAATTTGAGTCAAAAGACATCAAAGCAGAATTTAGAAAACAAGAAAAGTAATCAAATTGCAAGCATGAATAAATATTGAGGAAATGTCATCTAATTTGAACACAACTTCTTTATGCATGACTCTTAACAGGACAGAACATTCATCTAATACTCCTCTTCTTCCTGAGGAGTCATATCATTATTGAGATTGTAATATCGGCGTCTCTTTTCTGGGGTCTTTCCTCTGGTCTTTGCCTTCACAGTCTCGGATGATAAATTGATAAGATCAGTAATTTTGAGATAGTTTGCTGCCTGAAAAACAAGAGAAAGCTAAACTATAAGACTATGAATGAAGAAAAGTCTCGAGGCATGAAATGTGTACCGTGTGTTATCCTCTATAGACTTTTGAAGCTTATCAGCACAATAATGCTGCAATAACATTTGCTACACCCACAAACAACAACACCAACGCTAGATACATGTAAAAAGTAAGATAACTCTCAACACTCCCAACCTCCAATCCCATGTATGTTGCAAAATTCATGTACTTTTTGAAAAAAAATTCGGAACACATATGCTAATGGTTGGACTCTACTCAAGTGAATTTTTTCTATGGGCAAATAAGTTTTTTGTTATGGTGCTAGTTAAGAGTTTGAACCCTGGACCTCCTTGCTTAAAATTTCTTTATGGTCGCCAATCTAGCGACCTACTTGAGACGTTCAACGTTCGATTAAGCGAATTATATCGGGGTATCCAAGTTTGATCCTAACTATAACAAAATCTGGCTAGCATTATTTAGCTTCCAACCAAACTTTGAATTTTCAATGTTTTATATTTTTGTTGAGAACTAGAGTTAAAGACCAAAAGACACTAATAGTTTGTAATATGGTTGAGTGAGTACTATTGCCAAAGTATGCTAATGTTAATTACTTACCAACCAACCGAGTTAGGATATTGATTCTATCTCATTAATATAAATTTCACATATTTTAACTCCAAAATACTTAAACTAACATCATAATGTTACATGCAAGTTGTTAAAATCGGAATTTTGCTTCAGGTCAAAAGAGAAGAACAAAATCGACAATCGTAAATTCACAACCAAAATAGAAGAATTTTACTCAACTATTCTAGAATCGATATAAGAAATAGTAAAAACGCAATCAAAATCGATGGATTTTACCAAAAAAAATAATACTAAATATATGTTATACCTCTTCAAAAACTAAATATATGTTATGGTATATAGCGATAAAAAAATATAAGTATGACATGAGAAAAGCAACAAAAAAAAAAAACTAACCAAGACTAGGGCAAACAAAGTGCGGCGATCAACTTTGATGAACTCAAGGTCCCAGGAACGGAGACTTCTACTAATTCTGTTGGAGGATGTACTAGCAGCATCTGCATGCTTCTTCACGTACTCATTGATCTTCAACAGAGTTTTGCTAGATATCTCTTTTTCAAAACTGATCTCATAATTCTCGTCCATGCTGTCGAAGATCCGTACACCAAAGCATCTTCTGCAAGGTATCTTTTCTTCTATCAATTCTTTGACAGTCGAAGATGCATACACCAAAGCATCTTCAAGCTCCAACACAATACCGTCACAGCACTTCACTTTCATATTTCTTCAATCACAATTAAAAAAGGGTTCGATCGAAGGGTTTAATGGTCGCCGATAACCACTAGATAATTGAATCAATATTTAATTCAATCTTTTGACTCTACCCTATTCATAATATCACAAGCACGATGCTTTCTTTTATAAAAAAACTGTATACTGCTGTATCGAAGGTATTGGATATAGCAAATTGGGCTTTCTTCTTAAAAAAACAATATAAATAAATAAGTTCAAAAGATAATGTAGCAAAACAAGGAGCAAATAAAAACAACATCAAGATGTGGAATAACTCATACAAAGACAGATTAGACCACCAAACATTAAAATAAAAAAAATTAGGTTTACAAGCCTTCAGGCACCATCAAGAATGAAGTTTGATCTTAGTAAATATAATCAAGATATTGAATTTTGTAGTAGAGAGACTAATTTTCTCTCATTCCAAATAACTCAACTACAAGATAACCAGATCACTTGAAAGCAATGCCGAATATCCCTTCTGAACAAATGATAACCACTAAATTGCATAACATGTGTACAAACAATGATCGTAAGGACACAAGAAATCCAACCACTTTAAAGCAATAGGTCAAATACTTCCAAAAAAAACCGCAATCCATAAAAAGATGATTTTTTGATTCCTCCTTACCGCAACCATCGAAGCAAAATAAAGAATCTGTATGAACAACCCCGCCAAGTAAAAGAGAGACTTTAAGAGACATTGTTTTATTCCAAATCAACTTTGTAAAAGGTGCACAAACATGATAATTTTCTAGAGTCAATAAATGATAAACTCTTTTTATTGAATAACATTCTTCTGGATCATATTTCCAAATCTATTTATCTACTATATTATTAAGCAAAAAAATATTATCCAACAAAGAGCAACATATGCAACCTGTTGCTCCTCCCATGCAAAAAGTATCTTTCTCCACTAAAATATTAGTGCCAGCATGAAGATAAAAAAGACAGCTAAATCTATAGCGTAAAAGACCTCCTTCTAATCAAAGATCGTTCCAGAAAGAAATACTTTAGCTGTTACCTATACCTATTGCCAAACCATGTTTAAATCACTCCGATCACCCACTCCTACTCCCTCCCCTACACAAGTCCTTCCAACACTTGTCACCTTTTACCACCACATCTAATTTAGTTCATCTCTACCTCATTTTTAGCTTCCAACACTTTATATCACAATCCTCCCTGATAAACATGCAACCTCCTACACTACTTTTGAAACAACGTCAAATTAAACTTTTAAATTCTTCTAATACCAAACCTCCAAACTCATTATATTCACGTACCTTATCCTAATGGAATGAATGAATTTTACGAACATCTTCACTCCCACCCCCTAAAAAAGATTTAAAAAGGGATCCAAAGAAAAAAAATTATACATGTAGGAGCCTTGAATAAAGAGAAGAAAATAAATCGAAAGTGAATGCAAGACAAATTTGATAAGCACAACCCTACCTGTCAATCTTGGCCTCAATCTGACTTGATGGAACCCACTACGAATGTCAATCTTTGAGAAAAAGGTAGCACCACGCAACTGATCTAGTAAATCATTAAGTCTGAGCATTGAAAATCGATACTTGATGATAATTTTGTTGATAGCTCAATTATCAACACTCATTCTCCAACTTTTGTGTTTCTTGGGCCCTAAAATGGCAGGAACAACGATGTTGAACCAAAATGGGTTTTGTACAATACCTCTAAGTTTTTATGATAACAAAGTATAAAAGAACAATTGGATATGATAATATAGGTTTAAGTGTGCAGGATCATAAAATTAAATTTAAACTGTTAAATTAAGTTTTGGTTTTGAGAGAACAAGATTCTGAACATATACAAGAGCATCTAAAGCATATGAGAAACTAAAGATTTAGATCAGATTCTGAACATGTCAAGACTCTGAAGGTCAAAAGCATCTGAAGGATTGAAAACCCTGAAGGTTTTTCAGACTCTGAAGGATACGTCACAATCAGAAAACTCTAACTGCTTTTATCGCCTTCTGAAAGAAGGTCGCTATCAAACTCTGATAGTATAATTTGTCTTCTTGTGACCATGTGCAAAAACAAACAATGGAATACAAGGACAAAGGGAATGAAACAAATAATTTCAATTGAGGCAAAATAATTTCAAATGACTACTCAATTGCATTACCTAAATCAAGTAACATTCCAACATCTTGGATCAAGCTTCTCAAGGACTCAAATAAATGTACTAACACTCCAACGTCTCTCAAATTTTCCACTATATATGGAGCCGAAGACTTGAAGAATAAAGAAAACCTATGAAATTTTACAAGTGCTCTTACTATGTCAAAATCAATAGTGCACAAATACTTAGAGAATTTCTTATAAACTTTCATATCTTAGAAATTGTTAAGTCTCAAAGTCCAAACTGAAATGTATTGATTACACCTCTGATTGTATATCAAATGTGAAACCCAAACAATATTTTATTTAATTAATTAAAATTGTAAAAGTCTCTTTTCAGTTGTGATTGAGCAGAGAAAGTCTCTTTTTGTGTGATTGAGCAATAGAGGTCTCTTGCTTGTGTGCTTGAGCATTTGTAATCTTAGTGATTATAGTGAAATTTTTTTGGATGTGCAAGGGGACTAGACTACTCTCAATTTATTAGAGGAACTAGTACAAATTGTTATGTTCTCTCTCTCTCTGATTTATCCGCTGCATTCATACTTTGTTTCAGACTCTGAACTAAAGTCCGTTTTCGGTTTCAGACTCTGGACTGAACTTTGTTTTCGGTTCCAGACTCTGACCAATTTACAAACACTTCGAATTTTTTTTGAAAAAGTCAACAAAGTTCAACACCCTTCTTGTGTTTTTCTCACCTTTAAACACAACGGCTAAGACTTTCCCTTATCAACTTTTTCTTCCAACAATTATCCAACCTGAGCTGAACCCATGATCATGAGGTTTCATTGTATATGGTTGTCTATTTGAAATTACTTCTCCATGGATAATTTCAAAGACATGCATGTTATTCATTCACATTGACGATGGGTCCATGTGGGACTTCTTATGGCACAACATGCATCCACAAAGTCAATGAGTAGTATTGATAAAATGAATATGTAGTTAAGATATTTTATAGACATTTTGAAATCAACATTTATTTTTGAAGGATCGATTAAACTTTGATGTTAATGAGAGATACATGTGTGTTACTTTTAGTATGGTGAGATATTTAGTATTGAAAGAATGGATGTGTAGTTGTGTATGAATTTATTGGAATATATTTTATATTTTAGAAAATAGATACAATTTATTGTGATAAATTCACTTAATGTGTGACATATCAATACAGAGGAGTCTGTCACAAGTTAATATTTTTTGATCGAATTTATTTATATTTTCATTCCAATCAATTTATAAATAATAAATCATAAATAAATTCTGTCACAAACTTTGTTTCAAAGTTAGCACAAATTTTGTGATTCCGTCTCAGCATTTTGGAAAAGAATGAAGGACTCATGTTTTATTAAATAAAAATGTCCCGAATTTCGTTTCAACTACAAGACTAATAGTAATATTTTGTCCCAAAAATTTACGACAAAAGCATTTTGTTACATATTCCGTCTCAAAATCCAATTGTGGCGGAATTTTGAACACCCGTTTTTTCCGAAAATTCACTTCCAATTTAATTTTTGTTCATGAAGTATTTGCTGGATTGGAACAATAGAATAAAGCACGTGGTTTAAACTTCCACAAAATGCTAAAAAAGGAAAGATGGCGTTGGCGAGGAAATAAAAAAGAGCACTGCTAAATGCCGCGAAAAAAATGATCACGAAGGTGTCCCGAATGGATTGCCATCATTGGATCCTGTTTTTTGTGTAAATCACGGGCGATTGGGTTAACAAAAATGTTAATGCTAGAGTCACAAAATTAACAAATTCAATCTATTGATACATTCGCGAAGCAATGTTTCGCAAGAAACAGCATTAGCCAATAAAAAAATCATTGAAAGGAAAGAGGTACCACTCATGAATCTTTTCTTTCTTGGTTTCTCTACCTGTGATAAAAACAATTAAAGTGTCACTGTCATATAAATGCAAGGGAGGATGCATCTTGTGTTATGTGTACAAAACTTTAACAAGACTCAAAACTCAATTGCATCATAAAGTCATCTTGTGTTGTGCTAGCTAAATTGCATTATCATATCTTAATCATTGTATCCTCTCTTTTCCTGGCCTTGATGTTTAGTACTGTTGTAGTTATACTACACTAAGTAGCATCCTTAAGCACAAAATGCAAACATATATTATACTCCATCTCAAAGAATTCTTTTATACAGTAAAGCATTCAAAATCATTACTACCTTCAAATATGTTCAAGAACAATTACAACAACAATAACAACCAAGCTTTATTGACCTCTAAATCATTTCTAATGGTTTCTTTAATAGTTTTTTTAGAGAACAATTCGTATAATAATTTATGTTCAAGAACATGAAGCCAAGCCAACCACATCTTTTCCAAAGCAAACAATGCATAATAATTTAGAAAACAGGAAGAGTAATGAAAATGCGGACATGAATAAATATTTTGCAAATGGCATCCGATGCGTTCTACGATCACATCAATAGGAGTTTAAAGAATCTAGTATGAATAAGAACAAAACGACAAGCTTAAATTATATCAAAAATACTGTTGCTGGAAATTTTCCCTCCCTATTGCATTCCTTCTACGGTGACGCCGACGACTCCCTCTTGCAGCCTTCATAAATCGATCACATTTTGTAAACATCACCTTCTCATTATTTCGGTTTGTTACTGTTTGCATACCGTCTCTGTTATGCCTCGAATTGTTCTTCATTGGCTTAAGGACTGTTGCTAAACATTGTTGGATTGTGC
>Ga0099826_10003720_pt1 | contig 10469 bp, 6 predicted proteins | sample Mtrugardesep15_FD_76830 | JGI IMG/M metagenome (GOLD analysis project Ga0099826, IMG submission 76830) | Root nodule microbial communities of legume samples collected from California, USA - M. trunc garden sep15 | ecosystem: Host-associated > Plants > Roots > Nodule | place: USA: California...
ATGTTTATATGTGAAGTTTATTATTGTCATAAGATTCACAATAATGTCTTATTTTTTATTTGTTTTATAAGTATACTTTAATTTTCTTTTGTCAATTTTTGCTTGAAAATAATAAAAACTTGATACTTCTTTTAATGTTGATGTGATCCTCGCGTAGACTATAGGGATCCACGATGACGAGGATGAGGGGAGAATACTCTCCAAAATAGAGAATGGAAGTAATTTTATATCTTAGTATGCTCCGTCCTGTTGACATCTCTATTCTCGTTACATACTAGACCATTTGATAAAAAATATAACCCATAAGTAAAAAAACAAGTACCGAATGTATAGCATAAAAAACAGTGTCATTCAAATAATTAATTTATTAAATATGTTTTAGAAAAGAAGAAAAGAGAGCATGGAGTGGGTCTATGAGAAAAACAGGGGAGTGGTAATAGAAACTTCTCCATGTAAACTTCATTCATATCTAGTCGGATTTTGACGGGCCCAGATATCCATTATTGTTAGCTTACAAATGAGAGTTGCTCTTTAGGCATCCTCTAAGTGCTAAAAAAAATACAATTACCATTGATTTAACGCAGTTAATTATTGTTCGTCACATAGTAGTTAAGTGTTGTTTGTCACTTTTTAGATTGATCAATCAAATAACTTTTTAAATCAACTTAACCAATTTAAAAAGTCATCATAACAGTAATTAACCACTACTACAGTGTTTTTGTTAGTTTAAGGTGTCTAGAAACAAGTCATGAATTTCTAAAAGAGCAATTTTCTTCATTAATTGGTCCAAGAAAAATGAGTCAAAGTACCAGGTAGCCTGGAACAAAAATATAGAAATTGCTCTACAACTCTCCCAAGTCAATCAACCAATACAAACATATTTTTCAAAAAATTTCTTTCCTATGAAAAACAATGTGGCAAATATAATTTTTACATACAAATTTGGTTAAGCGTATAATCAAAAGTGAAAAATTTAACCCAAAAACATTTTTTTTAAAAGGGAGTCAATCCAAAATCATGTATTTAATATTATTCAAAAAATATTTAAAATTAAAATTAAAAAAACAAAAAAACGAATAAGGAAAGAGACAAACGAAACGAACTCTGGCGGCAAAAAGTAAGCTTCCACTATCAAGCTTGAACTGAGTTAGCCGGCCTTTTCTAAAAAATGAGAAGAATGTTGTCTTCTTCTGATGAAAGCGAAATGAATCCTTCTTCTTCAATGTCACTATTCCCAATCTCATATTCCATAATCTATCATCATGGAATCACTTTCTCTCATCTTCATTTTCTCACTCTTCATCACTTCCTTCAAACAATCCCTCTCTACCACCGTCGCCATCTCCCGCACTCTTCAAATCCACCACCGAGAAAGATCACCGCCGTCCGTTCAAGCAGCTGCCGCTCGCTCCGTCCTCCTCCGCGTGCTCCCTTCTCATTCCGATTCTTTCCACTTTCGCATCATCTCCAAGGCATTTCAATTTCCTCTTTCTAATTCTACTACTTTTCAATTCGTTCACTCATTTTTGTTACTAATTTACAGAAGCAATGTGGAGGTCAATACTGTTTCACTATTAATAATCATCCTTCTTTCGCAACTCAAGGGACTCCTCAGATTCTGTACGTTACTTTTTAATTTCTTCAAAAATTGTGAAATTGATTTATAATCTCTAGTTAAATATTTACTAAAAAGAGTGTCTTAACTTGTTTGAATTTGCTTATTTCAGCTTATCTACTGGTATAAGTTTTGTGAGACTGTTTGGGAGAACTTATCAAATCAGCTTATGACATTGTTCATAAGCTTTTATTAGCTTATTTTCATAAATTCTTCATGATAGCTTATGAAAACAGCTTATAACTTATACGAAAACAATTTAACTTTATTTATCTTTTGCTATAAAAATAGCTTATACATAAGTGCTTATGGTGATAAGTAATTGTGTTATAAGCTGTAAATAGGATATTTATCCAAACCTGGCTTGTTACTAAAGTTTCTTTTGAACTGAACGATTCGTGTATAAACACGTGATCACTCAAATTATCAGAATGTCAAACTGGTTTAGTATGTGTGTGATTATCTTTTTGAATTATTAATATTTTTTTTGGAATTATTAATTAAAAATATGTTGAACTTTTCGTTGATATAAGAAGATACAGTTGTTAGACTAGAGAGAGCAACAAGCAACAAGCGATAAGCTAAATAGACTTATGATGATTTTGATTCAATTTGGAACAGAATTGAAGGGACAACCGGAGTGGACATTGTTTCTGGTTTGCACTGGTATTTGAAGCATTGGTGTGGTTCACATATATCTTGGGACAAAACCGGTGGCTCCCAACTGTTTTCAGTACCCAATGTGGGGTTGTTGCCACGTGTTCACGACGCCGGAATCTCGGTTAGGAGGCCTGTTCCATGGAACTATTACCAGAATGCTGTTACTTCTAGCTGTAAGCTACTTCTTTTTTGTTTTCATATAATATTCATCTGAAGATTTCATTTCATTTTCATGTGATCTTGTTATCTGCTTTTGGAAGATTCTTTTGCTTGGTGGGACTGGACAAGATGGGAAAAGGAAATCGACTGGATGGCTTTGCAAGGTGTCAACTTGCCACTTGCATTTACGGGACAGGAGGCTATCTGGCAGAAAGTGTTCAAGGTCATTTTCATACCAGTTTATCTTTACATGATTCTTGGTATGGGTTCGGCATTGTAACGTATTTGTCACTCATGGAAACTTTCTGAAAATGGTTTTTGAGCCCACAAAATATGCATCATTAAACTAACTTTGGACATTACTTTTGAAAATTCTTTGTATACACTTTACCCCACCATGAAATTGTTACCTTTATTTATATTTTACAGAAAGTAGGAGTCGCAACAATAAATTATATCTCACATGGCATTTGATAAGTGAACAAAACATAGGGGAACAGCATTTTCTTGTTATATTGTCTCATCATAGATTGTTAGGTGGAAGCTGCTCAATAATTATTTTACATTTCTAAAATAGTTTTCTAAAAACAACTTCATATAGACAGTGCTTTCAATCTATTTAAGTAACTTTTTATGAGATATTTAGAGGTATTCTTTTCAGATGTCATCGACTTATGCTAGGTTTAGTGTTTTAAGATACTGTCATCACAACCTAACTACAACAGCATACCTAAGCTGTGCTCTGTGTACATGTATTTGAAGACAGTTTTAACGAGTTTTACTACAACCTACTCCCTGAAGGGAACATTACCTGACAGTCTTGCAAGATATATTTCTAGGTGCAGTGGTAGTGTGGTACCTTAGTTCTCTGGTACACTTTTGTTGTATGTGTAATTCTTAGTACTTTTCTGCTTGGATGATTTGGTTTTATTGACCTTGAAACGATGATAAGGAAATAAAGATGGTTACTTGACATCATCATATCAGTAGCTCAGTAATCTTGGATATTGTTTAACAAAATTCTGCTCCACAAAGTATTGGTTAGATAGCTGACCTTATATTCAATCTACAGGAGAAATTTAACATGAGCATTTCTAATTTAAATGATTTCTTTGGGGGCCCAGCATTTCTTGCATGGTCACGTATGGGAAACTTACACGGGTAAGTGATAGAACTCATTGGCTTATTGTTTAATATGGATAACATGTTTTTAGCTTAAGGATGACATAAAATTTATATGTTGAAATACTTTGTGGAAACTAGAATAATGAATATATAATTACTTTTCAGTTTCATTATGAAATTGTTAAGTTTGATGCTTCAAGTAAAAACTCTTTCTCTATGACTTGAGTTTCATAGTTTGATAGAATGAGTAATTACATTTTAAATGTTATTTCTATTCCAGATGGGGTGGACCACTGCCACAGAGTTGGTTTGATCAACAATTAATCTTACAGAAGAAAATTCTTGCCAGAATGTATGAGCTTGGGATGACTCCTGGTACTCTTTAACCATTACTGTTATTGACTCTTCTACCAGATGGTGATAAATTATTGTCGAATTTTATGCAAACTGCAAAATAACCAAAGAGAGAAAATATGTATTTTTCATTTCGTTTAAGTTCACTTTCAACTCCTTTTCTGGAAGTAATTTTAATACTGAATAATTGCTTTTCAGTCCTACCAGCTTTTTCTGGGAATGTCCCTGCTGCCCTGAAATCTATATTTCCATCAGCAAAAATAACACGCTTGGGAAATTGGTAAGCACAACATTGTACATGTTGACTTGAACTTGGTGTAATTAGTCTTGCCGGGTAACCACACTGGTTTGAGGGTGTGTTTAGTTAAGTGCTTATTGAATAAGTGTTTATCATATAAGCATTATGTATAAGCTATTTATATAATAAAATAGAAAACTAGCGTAAACTATTTTCGTATAAGTTGTAAGCTATTTAGAGATGATATCCTAGGGAAGAAATATGAAAATCAATAATGGAAGCTGGTTTGGAGAAGCAACTTGCATGTTTAGCAACTATGCACTCTTCACCACCCCATAAAAAAGTAAAAGCGTTATCTTACGCATTGAAACCCAGCACCTGTACAGTGTTCTCCACCTTAAACAATAGGGATGTTTCCTATGTTGGTAATTGCCAATAACAAGAATTGTTTTGCTTTAACAGCATGCACCTATAACTGAGATCAATAATGAGTGTACTAAATCCTAGCAATCACTGATTTTACTTTTCTGAATATTGAATGAACATATCCCGTGCCTGTATAGCTAAAACTGAATGACTTGTACGTGTATAACTGAGATCAATCAAGAAAGTGTTAAATCCTATAGACCACCAATTTTGCCTTTCTGAATATTATTGACACCATGTATTTGTATGGGTAAACCCAGTTAATGCATAGGGAAGCACTCATGTCTTATTGAACTACACCAACCTATGCAGACTAAACTGAAAGAAAACAGAAACCAATCTGCATGGAATAGGGCACGCCGTCACATAATGTGTGGAGCTTAATATAGAACAATAAACTCAACTATCATAATACCTGAAGTTATAGAAAAGACACCATAGTCCTCATTGCTTGTAATTGTATTCAATTTCCTGTTGCATTTACATCCATAAAAACCCATGTCCCACAAATTTTATTGACCACATTTTCATAGGTTTTCTGTTAAGAATGACCTCAAATGGTGCTGCACTTATCTTCTTGATGCAACTGATCCCTTGTTCGTTGAGATCGGGAAAGCATTTGTTGAACAACAGTTGAAAGGTCATATACCTGCTTCTTTCTAACTTAATTGGCTATAATGCATGAATTGGTAAAAATGAACAAAACTATTCTGAAATAAATATCCACAAATCAGTTAACATTTTGTGTTATTTCATTACCTTTTCACCCAGAGTATGGAAGAACCAGCCACATATACAACTGGTAAGTTTTTCTTTGCTCATCAATTAATTATAGAACTTAAATTTTCAATGCTCCAATATTTAAGGAAATGGCTGTATTTTTTTGGACCATGGAATATTTTTTGCATACTTTTGTAGGTCCTTCCTAGCATACATTGGTACTGTTTAATTCTACGTAGGCTCCTCCTCAGATGATAATGTATATCAATAATCTCATGTTTAAATCTGACCCTCATATAATAATTGTGATGTGGCTGTCACATCTTCCCTGTTTATTTTTCACGTTCTTTCTGTTCATCCATCAACAACGATAAGATTTACAGATGCAGTTTATTAAACTCACTAGTCGCCACGAGTTTATTGAAACCTCAAGTTAGATAACTATTGGTTTTATTAAAGACAACCGTGACCAATGCTTGAAATATAAGGAAATGAGTATTTTTACCAATAAAAAATAGATCTTTTGTTATGAATCTCCAGATCATTTAAATTATGGTTTATATGTATGTGCACCATCGCACTTTATTATTTTCCTTTTGTTCATTAATATATAGTATGATGGATCAATCACAGTGATACCTTTGATGAGAACACACCACCCATTGATGATCCAGAGTACATTTCTTCACTAGGGGCAGCAATCTTCAAAGGAATGCAGAGTGGTGATGATGATGCTATTTGGTTGATGCAGGTGACAGAAATTAGTTAGTTTTTTTTCTTCTTTCAATTGAATCTTGATTTGATGCTTCTATGTTCTAGCTTTTGTATATTACTAAGCTAAATTTTTCACACAAGTAGATTTTTGCATCCTCTAAACTCTAATAATTCTTTTTTCAATTATGCAGGGATGGCTATTTTCATATGATCCGTTCTGGAGACCTCCTCAAATGAAGGTTTTTATTTATACTTGTATACCTCTCAACTTCATTCCTTGTTTTGTCAACAAGTCTATGTAAACCATTCTTGCTGTTTTGTTTTCAGGGATTTCTATTTTATATCGACTCTTGTGCTATTTTCTTTAAAATTTGATAGTTTCTAGGAATCTCTGTTATGCATAGACTGTAACTAGCAATCATCATCAGAACAGTTTCCTTTTCTCCTTTTCCCTTCTTTCGGTGCTTGTGTAAGATAAATGGCTAGAATAATCTATATACACATTTGAAGAAATGGATTCTTTATTCAATATAAATGCTTTCTAGAAGTATGAGTTCACTGTTCACCCTGGTTATTTATTCTAACTTAATTATCATTCGTATGTGAATTTTGTTTGTGCTTGTTTTCAGGCCCTTTTGCATTCTGTTCCTGTGGGAAAGCTTGTCGTTCTTGACCTGTTTGCCGAAGTAAAACCCATATGGACAACCTCAGAGCAGTTTTATGGTGTTCCTTACATCTGGAAAGTCATTTTCCATCATATATTTATAAATTAAAATAGGGTAAATTGTACTCCCTTTCATGAGAGAAGTTTGGATTACACTCTCATCTTATGTTAAAATTTACACTTCCATTCCTTGAGAAATAAATATATATTACACTTTAGTTCATTTAATATAAACAAATACTTTGATGAGAAGATAAAATGAAGCTTCAAATACCCTTTTTATTGGTTTTTGATCTTTTGTTGATAATAGGGATTTAAAACGTATATCTTAGTGACATCGAGAATTAAAAATAGAGAAAAAATACGCATAAGAAACTTGACTACATTAAAGTGGGCTAAAGTGTAATATATATTTACTTATCAAGGATGGAAATGGTAGATTTTAATAACGGAGGCATTGTTCAAGCTTTTTACAACGGAGGAAAGTGTGATTTTCTCGAAAATAATAACAGCCATATAAATTTGTTTAGTCTAAAACAAGATGTATATATCCACTTAAATGTGAAGATTTATATAATTTGATGAGATAAATCAGGGGAGTAAATTATATTAATTCATTTTTTTATTTATATGTATGCATTTTATCGTATTCTCAACCATTGATTTTCTAATGAGAAGTTATAACTTCTCACTTTTCTCTCTTAGTAAATGTTTGCATAATTTGAAGTTAGTTGGCTATCATTACACTTGCCTCCACTATATACAGGGGGTATCTTCACTCTTTCTTATGTGAACATACATACTTGGTATAAAAATGTGAATATATTTTCCAGTGCCTCCTATAATTTGACATACACCAAAATTTACTTGGAGGTTATAAGGTTGGACCCACATTCAGCAGCTTAAATCAGTGATTTTAGAGATAGCTGCTATGTATAAGTATAGAAATGTTGTCATATGGAAATATAGCAAATAGCTTAATTATGGTTATGGTCTAGCTTAATTATGTCGATATCTGTATATTAAAGATTTAGAACTTTGAAGTTCGTTATATTATAAATATAGATTATCCAAGTCTTTGCTGTTTGCGTCCTTATTCCTTTTTATTGTATTTTTTTTATGTTCTTTTAATTGACTGAGTGTGTTGTGCTTGACAGGTGCATGCTGCACAATTTTGCAGGAAATGTTGAGATGTATGGGATATTAGATGCAGTAGCATCTGGGCCAATTGAAGCACACACAAGTGTTAACTCAACAATGGCAAGTTATTCCTTTTTGTTGGCAACTCATTTCCACATTTAGCGTGTCTGTTGAATTACAGTAACTAAGTAATGAAAAGCAAAGAGATTATAGGCTCACAAAAATGGATATCAGATCCATATTCTCTATTAAGATTATGATTGTCATGTATATATTGAAAACTAAACCAAACTCACTAAATATACGGTAAATGATAAAAACATACTATGATTATTATATTATTATTAATTATTTACAAGTAATTTTGGTAATAATTTGTTTAACTTGTTTTTTTGCATAAAATCTTTTATGACAAATTCTATAACTTGTTAAATTATAGAAATTATACTTCTTATACCTGCTTGATTTTCTGAAGGTTGGAGTTGGAATGTCGATGGAAGGTATCGAACAGAATCCCATTGTATATGATCTGATGTCTGAAATGGCATTTCAGCACAAGAAAATTGATGTTAAGGTAACAATGGTAGAATCTTAGTTTGATTTAGGAGAGACTTTCTAGCATACCAATTTAGTTATTCACCTCTACTTTGTAATTTTGGACATTAGATATAATTCCAACATACTTTCTTTTTTCCTCTCCCTTGCCTGTAGTCCCCCTTCATCATAACAATCAGAGTATTTATGAACCTCAATTTGCTGATTATTATAATCAGAATATATGAAGTTATATAACTTCCTTTCAGCTTGAATGAAATAAGCATAGCCAGGGGAACAGTGTGGCATATTCCTTATGGCCTTTTTATTTATTTCTGGTAATGCTATTCCGCCTTTGTGCAAATGCCTTGTGAGTGTGACCTTGAGGCTATGAGGCACTGATACACACTAGGAAATCTGAACATGACACTAACACATAGACACTAGTAATAATTTGAGAATATAAAAGTGATTGAATGCAATCACTCGTGTCTGTGTCTTATGAGTGTCAGACACATCTTCAGTTAAAAGTGTCTGTGTTACATAGCCTGGAGGTCACAAGTTCATATTCTGTAAACGGCCTCTCCATTTGAGGTGGTAAGGCTGTGTGTATCTACCGATTGTTGGGAGCTTTGTGCACACTGCACAGGGACACCTTTTAATGTTAGTATGCATATTTAATTGGATATTTGGGTTTAACAATAATTTTATTGAATATCGGATTTCTAAAGCACTTCCTTAGTTCATGTTTTTTTTGTTATTTAATTTCTATTTTCACTAAATTGGTATTGTTCAGACTGAAATGCATTATGGTTGTTCCTATTTCAGGCGTGGGTTGATTTGTATTCAACTAGAAGATATGGAAGACAAGTTCCTTTGATACAAGAGGGATGGAATGTCTTGTATCATACCATTTACAATTGCACTGATGGAGCCTATGTAAGTAGTTTGTTGTTTACTTATAACCTGCTGCTAGCAATTTCTAGCAGTCCTGCAATATAAGACCATTTATTTTATGTAATTATATGTTCAACTTCTACCATTGTTCATTTACTGCTTTGCCTTTATTACAACACTTACATTCTTTCTTTTATGACATGTTGCATTTATGTTAAGCAAAATATATGATTTGTGTATTTTTTTTTCTCCTTAATCAACAATTTTAAAGGGCATATCTCTTGATGTCAGCTTATTAACCAATGTAAACAAATGACTACCTCATTCGCACGTCTTGTGTTCAATTTCAACTGCACATGCATAAATTAGAAGATCATGTTTTAGTTTTACCAGATATTTTTGGTGAATGGGAACAGGACAAAAACAGAGATGTCATTGTAGCATTCCCAGATGTAGACCCTTCCTTACTTTCAGTACAGCATGAACACTCTCACCCCTATGGCAAGCCCTTCTCGAGAGCAATTATCAAGGAAATAACTGATTCATTTGACCGACCTCACTTATGGTATTCAACATCTGAAGTTATTTATGCATTGGAGCTATTTATATCTAGTGGAGATGAACTTTCAAAAAGTAGTACTTATAGGTAAGAGAAGTTGATTACTTAAGAATTACCAGTCCTCATTAAGTACCTCGGTGTTGTCTTAATGTATGTTAAGGTTCAATATCCAGATTCTTGCTATTTTTTTATAAGAAGATTCATGCTATTTATTCTTTATTAGGTATGACCTTGTTGATCTCACCAGACAAGTGTTGGCAAAATATGCAAATCAGCTGTTCTTTAAGGTCATTGAGGCATACCAATCACAAGATATCCATGAAGTGACCCTACTCAGCCAAAGATTTCTGGACCTGGTGGAAGATTTGGATGCATTGTTGGCTTGCCATGACGGATTTCTTCTAGGCCCCTGGTTAGATAGTGCAACACAACTAGCTCAGAATGAAGAACAGAAAAGACAGGTTTGATTGCCTTCTACTGGCATAAATTTGAAGACCTATCTGATCCTATATATATTTATATTGATTTTTAGTTATAATAATTTCAGTTTGAGTGGAATGCTAGAACACAAATCACCATGTGGTTTGACAACACAGAGGAAGAAGCCAGTCTGCTTCGTGACTATGGTATGAACAACAATTAACAGAGAAAAAGAAAATAAAAG
>Ga0099826_10003721_pt1 | contig 10469 bp, 7 predicted proteins | sample Mtrugardesep15_FD_76830 | JGI IMG/M metagenome (GOLD analysis project Ga0099826, IMG submission 76830) | Root nodule microbial communities of legume samples collected from California, USA - M. trunc garden sep15 | ecosystem: Host-associated > Plants > Roots > Nodule | place: USA: California...
AAAAAAGACTAAATAGGATAAAAATTTGTCTTTTTTGCTTATATTTTGGGACAAAGAAAATGTGTTTTTTTTGCTTATATTATGGGACGGAGGGAGTATAACTTTGTATAAATAGCATCAAATAGCAAATCCTATGGTTCACTACATTACTTTCTCCACCAATCTCGATGAAAGATAATGGAATTTAGATCCCAAGGTGAGAGTTTTCTTCTATCAGTTTTCTCGTTTCTTAAATTGTCAAAGGCTCTTCCTAGACAAACACATTTGAAATTCCATAACTCTTAAAGCCGAGACTCTATACCACCCCTTCTATAATGTTCTAGTTATGTGCAGCTCTAACTCAGAAACAATATGCCCAAATAGTTTTGTTTTTGTTTAGTAGCTACTAGCTTCCTACTCCGAGAACAATCTTTTTGGAACTCTTATTAGTAGCTAGTAGCTACTAGCTTCCTACTTCGAGACAAGATTTTATAATTCATTATACTGATTTTTATAAAATAAAAATGTGGCAAACAATTATTGAAGTGTGCAGCCTGTTTGTTTCTTTGCTTCATTTGGTTGAGAAAAATGCTGACATCAACTAGGATAATTTTTTTCTCCAAATGGCTTCTCAACTTGGGTTGGGTTTGAGTTAATGGCTTCTCAACTAAAGGTTGTTTCAACTTTCAAGTACTTAGTTGAAAGACTTCCCATAAGAATTATACTTACTAGATTTAGATACTAGTTCTTACGTCGATAGCAAAATCACTAATAGTTTTCAACAATTCCTAAAAGCTTCGTAAATTAAATAAGGGGGGATTCAAGTACTTAATTGAAAGACATCACATAAGAATTATACTTACTAGATATAGATACTAGTTCTTACGTCGATTGCAAAATCACAAATAGTTTTCAACAATTCCTAAAAGCTTCAACAATAAAAGGGAAAGAAGAAGGAAAATCAATATGCTAACCCCTCACCCTTCAATCCATCCTCGTTCTAGTCCAAATGCAGAAAAAGTTGGAGTGAAATGTTAAATAACAATACAAGATTGGGAAGCATTACTGTTGTTGACAAAGTCACAACCAATGGTCAGGATCGAGATCCTACGTAGGTCGGTCGGCCGGTGAAAGAACGTAAACACGAGGAACGTAACACAATTTGTAAGTAGGATCGGTAGGTTGTTGATAGAGCTGAGAGAAATAGATAGAGAAAATAGAGGGAAAACAGAAGAACCAAGCATAAAGACAGAGACAATAGAGGAAAAACAGAGGAAACAGAGGAAAAATGGCAGAAAAATGGCAAAAAAACAGATGAAACAGAGCAAAACTGAACAAGAGTGAAGTTGAAGCACGGTCGAGGTGCTGTGGCACGTAAGATCGTGCAATCCTACGAGCTGGGACTCGATCTTGGCTACAGTGGTCACAACTACCATTATTCTCACTGCTTATTAATCTAAATGCCTCATAGATTTGTTGCTCAAAGGGTACAGCCTTGTTTGTAGGTTATAAAAATCCTAGTATGGTCTAAAGTAATCACCTTGAGCCTAGACCGAAAAATGCAATGAAGTTATGTAGTTGGTTGCAGTTTGGACAAGTGGTGTGAGTGAGAGAAGGGCCACTTTGGGTTATCATGTTTTATTGGGGGAAGCTTAATTTCATAGAAAAACAAAAAGCGAACAATTGTTGCAAGAAGTACAGATGCAGAGTATCATGCCATGACCCACACTACCTGAAAACTTTCATGGTTAAAATACTTACTACAAGAGTTTAATTTTTGTGAATTTACTGGGATAATCAATTGGCCTTTTATCTTCTTCAATCACCACATTGAATTTGATTGACACATGATCCAGTAGAATATCTTTTATGGGCATTATTTGAACCACTTCATCGGGCTCAAATACTCAGTTGGTTGGTGGATCTATTTGCTACAGCTCTACAAGGACTGCAAATTGATTATACGTGTAATAAGCTAGACGCATATGATATGTCCACTCCTGCTCGAGGGAGATGACTATAATCATAACCATGTGTTTATTCTCTCATTATCATTGAGATAGTTTTGCTTAGTTTCCTATTTTTCCTTTCTTGAAAAATTATCTCGTGCATTGTATTACTCCCTCCGGTCCTAATAAGACACATTTAGGTCAACAAAAGTTGATGTATCTGGCCCAAACATATAGGTCAACAAAAGTTGATGTATCTGGCCCAAATTGATACATCAACTTTTGTTGACCTATATGTTTGGGCCAGATACATCAACTTTTGTTGACCTAAATGTCTCTTATAAAAATAGGACCGGAGGGAGTATTATCTTTTCTTCTTTGGAGGATTTATCGACTGCCAAGTACTATTTTCTTACAATTATCTCTAACAAACTTCTATCAAAAGCACCTTATCCCAGGAAAATAACTCAAGTCCAATCATTTCAATGTTCGTATTCAACCACTTCTAGAGTTATGTCATATTGGATTTTAACTAGCCTGGGTTGTAAGTTTTGTTTTGTGTAAATTGACCAACTGTTTGCTTTTACTTTTATCGTAAGCTTAGCTGAACATTACTTTTTATCTAGAAAGTGCTAATATTTTACTGCTAATATGGTCTCTAAGTCACAATCCAAGGTGAGAAATTATTAGTACTATCACAATCAATAGAGGGTTTGAGACAGAATCCCCAATGAAAGATGTGACACAACCCCCAGTGTTATCATTAGTCCTTTAAAGTTATAGTTATTATTTTGTGATAATAATGCTAAACCAGTGTTATCAACAACGGCTTGCGGAAAATATCTACTGATCACCGAAAATCCGCTATGAAAATAGTGGATTGCGTAGCGGGTAAGCAATAACCACTATCACCGATATGCAAAAACCCACCGCTATTGCAGTGGTAATGGAATTACAATAGTGTATTGGCTTTCATCGCGGTTGCTCTAGATCGTGATACGTAATGGCGGTATAGCGGCGCTATACCGGTCATTTAACAGCCCTGTGCTTAACTAAAGGTAAGTTAAAAAATTACTACAATATGAAGCTGAAAATATTCAGAAAAGGTTAGAAAAAAACCAGTTGCTTTTAGCAGGACTGCATACTGTAGATTATTCCCGTGGTATGATATTATGGGGTAATTCATGCTGTTAGATCTTCGGTTTAAGAATTTCTGATTAACGAATATTCAAATGAAACTAACCATTTGAATGTATTTCTATGTATTAAAAATTATCCATGAGATCCAATACCTCTGGGTTATCTGTCCAGTGTGAGATTCCTTTTAAGAGTAGAGGCATGTGTGCAGGATATAACCAGTCAAATAGAAAGCCATAAGTCCGGCGGCTAAGAAACACAAATACGGAAAACAGGGAGGTCAGGTTAACTGCTTTCCTCATTTTCATTTTTGAATAAGACAAGCTGCGTAAATACCAACCTGTTTGTGGCCATTGCGATTCCTCTAAGGTCCCTCATCAATCCAACAAGTGCATACTTTACAGCATCTGTTCGAAACACTGAATCGGGAGTTGATTCCAAACTGAGGAAAACCTAAAACAGAGAAAAACAATATTCCTCTAAGGTACCTCACCAAACTGAGTGCATTTGTTCAAGATTTTATGGAAACTAAATCTCTTGAATTTTTTTTTTAATGTTAGTCAAGCTTTTGGAAAAAAAAAAACAGTTTTGTGATTATGAGTAGCTTTTAGAAAAAATCTGCAATTGCAACAACTATTTTAAATAGAAAGTGCTTTTAGCAATTGTAACCCAACAAAGAATTGATTTTACTTTATATTATAATCTCTAAAAAATAAATTGATGCTTACAGGACTTTAAAACTACTTTAAGCTTTGAACAAAACGGCTTAGTAATGAGGAAATAGATGAAAAAGGACAGCGTAAGCATATCAGCAAGATGAGTGATAATGTACCTGCTGAAGAGGATCCATTGAAGATTTAAATTTAACAGAGCTATCCTCCATGAATATCAACCAGCCAATGGTGTAATAGAAAGTTGTTCTGCTGCGGGAGCACTTTTTTGCTTCCAAAAATGGAAAATGTTCTCTCTGAAAATAATTTTAGTGAAAGGAAAGAATGAGGACAACAATGGATAATAATTTATATCCATGCGAAGAAACGTGGAAAATACAAGGGGGAGGGAAGGTGACCCCTCCTGCACAAAAAGGGGGAGATGGGGGGAAAACAGCATTGTTGCCCCATTCTCTGAAAGCTTGGCATCAACTTACATCATCTTTTATTTACAGAAATTGAACTTTGTTAGAAAGATTAGTGAACCATGTGAGGGGGGCCTCCAAATCAGATTGTGCAAAGTACATATGAATTCAAAAAGTACAAATCGCAAAAAGGATCTTATATATTTGTAGTAGAGATCCCTTGAAACAACATTTGCAAACCTCCATAGACAAGCGGAGGCAAATAAATGTTGGAAAAAACAGCACACACCAACACATTTACCCACACAGTCAATGATATTCGTTGGAACACACCACAAGAATTTACGTAGTTTGGCACCTCATGCCTAAGTCCATGAAAACCCTCAACAAATATATTTGCTATCTTAAACAAGATTTTAAGATTGTAGTCCACTAAAGCTATGTATCACCTTACAAGCTCAAGTACTCCACTCAAGAGTTACAATGAACAGCATACACTTACTTACTCACAAGAGAAGAGACTCGCACCACTAAGTGATTGCCCACACTTTCTCTCTTGATCTTGGATTGGGATACCCATCTTCCTCAGATGATAAGGGACATGACTTCCATTCATGAATTCAACTTGGTGGACATAAATTGTCTCACCTCTCCAACTGACCGCTCTTCATGATAGTGATATTCACGAAGAGTCGAGCCCTCCACCTATTGGAATATACTCTTAAATTTCCACCCAATTTACATTAATATTTACTATTGTTTGGAAATTTGAATTGATTTCCCAACAAGAAATAACATTTGTCCAAAAAAGAGTGGAGGGGAAGAGAGATAACCCAAAAGTTCCCACCACTTCACTACCATCAAATCCACCAGAGGACAGTGTAAACTGCAAGGTGCCACAAATTTTTGGCCTCATTATTTCCAAAGCCCTTAAACGTAACCATCAAAACATGTTTTTAAAATTGGACACATTCTCATTCCTCGATTCTGGATTAGCTACAAGCTTACAAGATTTAATTACAACCATAAGGGATTTTAGTTTGCTGGCATTCTTTTTTTTTTTTTGACAAAAGTTTGCTGGCATTCTTGTCACTTAGGTTTGCTGAAAGAGAGAATCTCAAGACAAGGGATACTCTTCAGAAGAAAAGAAACTAAAAGGTGATTTATCTCATATTAAGAGGAAATATAAAGAGCAAGTTAAGTCCATTATCTTTTTTAGCAATTTAAATCATATCGGTAGTTGAATGCTAATCCAAACGCAAATCATCTCGATAGCTAGGCGGATGTCCTACGAATCAGCTTTTGGATTCTGGAATTCTTGACAAGCCAAAGTTGGATCTTTTAAACCAGATGAGAGAGTTTTTCAATATTCCCCATCCAGTTATATTTGTTTACCAAAAATAATTCAATTATAAATTGCTTAAAATGCAATGTAGCCAATCCCAAACAGCAACTATACAAGAAAGAGCAATAACCAACTCCAAATGGAAATTTTATGAATAATTGACGAAAAAAATACTCTACCGTATGATTGGCAATGATAAATTTCACTGTGTCCAACTTCATAAGTAGCTTGCCAGTCATGTAGCTGTTAAAAAAGAAATCAGTAAATTTGGGTGTGGATTTGTCTTAACCAAAAAAAAACGTAGCTAATATTCATCTATCCATCCAATACTAACCCAGATGCAAGCTCCAGGAACAAACTTAAGGTGTGATCAATGACCTCTTCACTCTGAAATTAGTGCAAATACAACTAGTGTGTTAGACCAGCAAATAACTCGTGGAAGAGGAAACGGGAAGAACAAGCTAAAAACGGACCTCGGCATAGCACTTTAGATTAGTTGCTATCTTGCCCACAATCACATTCAACAGTAATAGATGGTCATGCAGGCCAAGGAGCTCTGATAACCGGGCATATAACTGCTGCAACATAAATAAAGAAATTACATTCATAAAGATGTGCGGAAAGTTAAATTTATGTTTGAAATTTTGAATCAATAATTGAAACATTATATTACCTTGGAAGAATGAATTGCCTGATCTCCTACATAAGACTTGCGGAAATGCTGAAAAAAAGTAAGTATTGCCCTATCAAGTCTTTGTTTGCTTATTTCACCATATCTCTGCAAAATGCCAATAATAAGAACGGATAAGCAATATATTCTTCTAAAGCATATCATTAATTAGATTCTGAAATTCAAAAAACTAAAACTAGATCCATATGATAAAAATACAAATGCAAAATATTATAATAGAAGAATACTGTGAGAAAATGAGAGAGAATTCTGTTCTCTTATATCGTATTAATAGAAAAATATTAGGTCTGGTAGTTCCCCAAAAGAGAGTAATTTTCACTAATTGAATTAAAATTAAAAAAATAAAAGACAATAAAAGAGACCAACAATGGATTGGTCCAAGTGGTAAGGAACTTGGCCCCTTTAAGCATTTGGTCAGGGGTTCGATTCCTGGCTCATGCGTATGGAAAAAATTTGGTTGGGAGGAGAGAACCCACTTTGTGTGCCCCACTGGTTCCCCGACGGAGATTAGTTACTGCTAAGCGGTGGTGGAAACTTCGTACCAATATCATGGCAAACCAAAAAAAAAAAATAACACAATAAAAGAGTCCACCTCGTTTGTCACAGAAGCGTCTTATATTTAATCGTAAAAAATAGCCGTGCTTTAGTCCCTGGAAGATGTATTAATTTTATCCATTTGATCACTTAACGTTCACATCCCTAATATTTGTCTCCCTCCATCAAGTCTAATCCACAAATCCCTCAGTTTAATTGTTTGTTTGGATGGTTGAACTAAAACACTAGGAGTTTGGACTTGTAACTTTTAAGGATGAAATTGATAAAACTAATCCGCAGGGGACAAAAAATTGATAACAGAAGATGAGAGAAAAAAGTAGAACTAAGGAAGGATAAGATATCGACAGAAAAGGTAGAAGAAAAAACAGTAATAATATAGAAAGAATCAAATGCACCAAGCATTTGGTAGAAAGGAAGAGGCATAAATATGTCCATCCATTACTTGAACACAATTCCTTTTTTTCATTTCAAAAAATTTGGTACAAAGAAAGAGGAAAAAAGTGTAAAATACACTTACAAGAACTCTTTGAAGTTAAGCCCATGGGTTTTATAAGGGCATTACTATCTCAAATTAATACTGAATTTTTTATGATTTATCTTGTTCTTCTGCCACTCACCTTTTTTTCTTGTGATGAAGGATGCCACATCCTCTCCAACTATGTATATAACTGATTTTCTTAGTTTCCTTATTTATGTAGTTTTCAACAATAAATTGTAAATCGTATCTGTCATGTAATTAATTTCCTTAGTTTCCACAGTCACGTAATTTTCAATATCAGATTGTAAATCTTGTACATTTATAATTGATTGTACTGAGAGAAAGCTCATGCAACTCAGTAAACTATTATCCCTTCTCAAGGGTTCTCCTTTTTTTTTTTTTCATTTTTATGTGTTCATCCCTCACTCTTTATAGCTCACAGTGAATTTGATCTCTGTTTGTTGGGTTATAATTTTTATCACAATAACAGCAACAACCAAGTCTTGTCCCACCAAGTGGGGTCAGTCAGCTACATGGATCAAACGACACCATAATGTTCTATCATATACCATATTTCTATCCAACTCATTAATCTCTAGATCTTTCTTAAGAGTTTTTCTAGGTCTTCCTTGGCCTCTAGTGATTTGACTACCCTCCATCCGATCTACTCTCCTTACTACGGAATCTACAGGTTTTCTCTATACACACCCAAGCCACCTAAGACTTGTTTCCACCATCTTTTCTACTATAGGTGCTGCCCCAACTCTCTAACGTTGTCATTACTAATCTTATCCCGTCTAGTCTTACCACACATGCAACAAAACATCCTCATCACTACTACGCGTAATTTATTTTCGTGTTGGTTCTTGACAGTCCAACACTTTGTCCCATACAACATTGTCGGTATTACAGCTGTCCGATAAAATTTTCCCTTCAACTTGAGTGGTACTTTTGTATCAAATAAAACACCTAACGTCCTCTTCCATTTCAACCACTAAGCTTGAACTCGGTGGCTTACATCTCTTGAGATATTAAACTGTGTAACTGGTGGTATGCTATGATCTCCACCTTTCACCTCTGAGCTAGAATTGCTCCGTCTTTCACCAAAAAGAAATTCTATAACTCTGTCTAGCTTCTACGCAGGCAAAAGCCATACGCTTCCAAGGTTGGTCTCCAACCTACCATTTAATTCCTCCCTCGACTCTTTGGGTAAGTTTGTATTTTTGAGTGTTTAGTATAGGTTACTAGAAACTATTTAGTAACTAAAACCTTCGGTATCATCTCACTATCTTTTATAGGTTTTTTGGGGGGTCAATCAACGATTTATAACTATATAAACTAATGTTTGTGCTAGTATACCTGACTGTGTACTCCACTGTCAGTTACATTGATCAACTGCAGAACTCGAGCTGAAATTTCGGCATCTAGCACTTCCTGAGATTCCACACTACATATAGAAATATTATGATGAAACATAACATTAAAAACAGGTTGACATGCTTATGAACACTGCTCAGCTTATTTGACAATCGTCAACATTCCAATAGATGAAAAGGTAGGACCCAAAATGTTTTTACCTACATCCCGTGCATTGTTTTATCTTAAGAATTGCTGCAACAATGTGAACAATCCAAGCGAGTTTGTCTTCAATCACAGAAAGGTCATTGCTATCACTAACCTGTAATCTTGCCCTTTCCTATTTCAGTCATTGAAAACAGTCAAGCATCAATTACTAACTTATGGTTCCCAACAAATCAATACAAAAAGAAAAAAGGGTAGCAATCAGTGAAAGTTATAACCCACCGTGTATATTTGCAGGACAGGCTCTGTTATGTTTATTATAAATAAACTACTGCTTTCATACTGCACAATGAATGCAAAGGAGTCAAACAACCACAATTGTTCAAAAAATGCAACACAAAATAATTTAAGAGTCTTCAATATTTGAAGGCATCCCTTGATAGAAACAATTTAAGAAACAATAGATATCCCCATTCCTCCATAAAAACAAAAGCTTTGTATGAATTTGGAGGACTTTAATTAAAGCTGTCTCTTAATGGTGACCCCTTAGTTGAAAAGGTTGGCCTTAAGTTTAGAATTCAAAATCAGAGTGGTCTAAACCAGGAAGATCCAATACACCATTTTATGTTCAGCTTGATGGCAGGTTTATTGAGTAGAATGAATTGAGGGATATTTTATTTTGGATAAACAGAAACTTCTAGACATAAAGTACGACTATAGAATAGAGTAAGGTATCCTCCTTGACAAGGGCACATGGCAGCAAAATAAAACAGAAAAACAAACAGCCTTATCAAAAAATTAAGACACTAATCTGCATATCTGCAAGGAACATGAAATTGATGTATATCTAATTTTCATGACAATTGACATACAATGTTGAAGTTGTGAATTCCCACTTGCAATTTGCTGAGGGAGATCAGCATAAATTAATGATTTCTCATGCTCATATTTGTGGGTCGTGTCTGACTTTAAACTCAACGGCACAGTAGACTGGCATATATTAATGTGCACTGAAGAGACGGGTTCTTGTGTGTTGGGTAGTGTGACAATTGTGATGAATTTCCCAAACTGTTTTTTTCGGAAGGGTGACTCATTTTTTCATTGGTGGGAGCCAACATGGCATTTTGTAATATTTTGTATAAATATTATTCCACAAACTATGTAATATTTTTCCATAGAAAGAAACAAACTCCTTAAAAAGCCAATATAGCATTCCACTGCTCCCACCAAGATTAAATCATTATTGCTATAACAGATATGCACCTAAATAGAATTCTGTAATTTCTGCGTGTCTAGCTAAGATCACACAACTTGTATTTATAGTTGTATTACACTAAATACATTTAAAGCTTAATGAATAAGCACTAACCTAGGAAGTTGTATACTCTAGGGATATTAACAATCAATCTAGGAAGTTGTACATTAAAAGGAACTAGATCGTGCTCCCATGCGAGCGATGGCCACAATAAATATACATGAAAAAGCCATTGTCAATTTACATAAAAAACAACAAAATATGACAGCCAAGAAGAGATTCCATATGAAATGTCATTACGATAGATAATTAGCAACAACAACAATAATCAATCGACGTTTTGAAAAACTTCTTTGTACACACATTAGAAGTCAGATTGGTATCCGAACCCTCGTCATCAGTCAACAATACCCAGAAGTGGAAGGACATCAAAAAAGATTTGAATGCATTGCAACGAAATCCTTTTACCGTGTAGCTAAAAAAG
>Ga0099826_10003722_pt1 | contig 10469 bp, 4 predicted proteins | sample Mtrugardesep15_FD_76830 | JGI IMG/M metagenome (GOLD analysis project Ga0099826, IMG submission 76830) | Root nodule microbial communities of legume samples collected from California, USA - M. trunc garden sep15 | ecosystem: Host-associated > Plants > Roots > Nodule | place: USA: California...
ATATATATATATATATATATATATATATATATATATATATATATATATATATATAGACATATAGACACACACACACTACCTCCGGACATTATTATCGGCAACAAAAAAAACTCCAAATCTTGGTCATTGTTAGAAGTAAAATTTAACTAATATACTCCTCATGTAAATAAAAAAATTTTAACGTGAGCATTTGCTTTATTTTTTCCGCTAACTATCAAAAGGACAATTTAGTAAATTTGACTTATGTTTTATCATGAAAACTAGAAAAGTAATGCACTTAACTGAAATTCTTAATCACCATGAAAGTGATTTTTGTTTTTTGTTTTTGCTATAATTGTGACCGGAGGAAGGGTGTGCATGTATGTATGTCATGGTCTGCTGAAGTTGGGTGTTAAACTTAGCATACTGACACTTCCAATAAGTCTTTGTAGAAGGAGAATCAAATCAATCCAACTACTGAATCATCTTAAATTATGTTGATGCTCATGTATACAAAAATTCAAATAATTAGACATTCGTTGGTTTATATGTTTTAATAATAATAGATATTTACATATATTTTAAATAGTGTATTATATACGTTTAAAGTAAGATGTTGGGATGGAGTATCATATCGGTTTAAAGATATATGAATTTTTATATGTTTGATCTATTGAACAAAAAATTTCAATTCAAAGGTTGGATTGATTTAATTCACCTCCTAGAAAGAGATATTAAGGTTTAAGTTAAATTTGACTCATGGTGTGGATCCTGACTCATAATTTTTACATATATGTGTTGCTTTTTTATTGTGTGAAGAATCTATGATGGTGCCATCCGTAAAGGAGAATTTATTACAAACGTTAACACTGGCAAGACGTTCAAGGTAAGTTTAAGGCTCTTCATTGTTCTACTTTGATTGCATTTGTCTTGTGCACATGGTGTTTTGTGTTGTGGATCTGCTTTGTTTCTACAATCTTGGTTTTTGTTACTCAATTAGTTCATTTTTTAATAAATATACGACTCAATTCAAGATGACATTCATGATAACCTACAATTATAGTAGTTGTAATTAAGTTCTGTCTTGCTAAAAATGAATAACAAAGATATACCAAAAATGATGGAATCTTTTAATATTAATTTGTCCTCAGATTATCCATTTATTACTAGTCCTTGGATTCAAGTCTCTAACACAGTGCATGGATTCAAATTCTTACTTGATATTGCTGACAATATTGACTATTTTTCAAGAAACTTTTCCTACCGAGAAGTATCTATTTAACCATACTTCTAATATTATCCTCTTGCATATCCAGGTCTTGTCCCCTCGTTTTGCACCTTTTTTATTCTAAAAATATTGCTACAGCAAAGACAACTACTAGTTTTAGCTTTTACCAGTTTAATGAGGGATGGAAATGATTAAAAACAATATGCAGTGGTGTGCAGTCATAAGATCATTTTTCCTGTCTCCGCTTTCATTTAATGTATTTTGACACTTGTTATCTTGTTGCTGAAGCCTTTCTTCTCTGCAAATGCAGGTTCCTCATTTCTTTGAGGCGGTGCAAAAGGATAAGATGGGGGTTAGTTTTAAAATTTTCTTCCAGTTTTGTGGATCCTCCCATTAAACAAATGTCTTTGGAGAACTTTCGTATGATTGTTCTGCCATATCTCTTTTTAAATTTTAATTTTAGCTTATACTAGTTTGACGAGGCATGTAAAATGATTCAAAACAATATGCTGTGGTGTGGACTAGTAAGATCATTTTTATGTTTCTGCTTTCGCTTATTCTGTTTTGAGACATATAGTTTTGTAACTGAAGCTATTCTTCACTCCAAATGCAGGTTCCTCATTCGATTGAGGCGCGAGAGGATGAGACAAAGGTTAGTTCTTTGATTTTCATAATGATCTTTGGATCTTCTCATTAAATCAAATGTTTTGGAGAACTCTTGCATAATTGTTCTGCCAGATCTCTTTAAATTTTAATTTTAGCTTTTACAAGTTTAACAACGAATGAAAAATTATCGAAACCAATATGCAAGGGTGTGCACTCATAAGATCATTTTCTTTCATGTCTCTGCTTTCATTTACTTTTTTTGAAACTAGTGATTTTGCGGCTGAAGCCTTCTTTTCAAATGCAGGTTCCTTATACGATTGAGCCGCGGAAGGATGACTTGGGGGTTAGTTTTTAGATTTTCACCTTGATTAGTGAATCATCCCATTAAATTGAATGTCTTAGGAGAAATTTTGTATAATTTTTATGCCATATCTATTTAAATTCTAATCTTAGCTCTTAGTAGTCTAAAGAGGCATGAAACATGATTGAAAACGAATATGCAGTGGTGTGCACTCATAAGATCATATTCATGTCTCTGCCTTCATTTATTGCATTTTGAGACTAGTGATTTTTTGGCTGAAAACTTTGTTTGCAAATGCAGGCTCCTTGTTTGTTTTGGGTGCGTAATGATGAGGTGGGGGTTAGTTTTTAGATTTTCACCATGATTTACGGATCTTTTCAATATATTGAATGCCGTTGGAGAACTTTTGTATAATTGTTCTGCAATATCTCTTTAAATTCTAATCGGGATTCTTCTCCCAAATCGACAGATGTTTGGAGTGGCACATGCTGGAGAAATCTTCGCTGTACATGATGTCATTAATGCACCAGGTTCTACTATTCTCTTTTCTCAAAGCATATGCCACATTCTTGAATTCTACATTGCTCTTTTTATGTTAGAATGAGTTTTTCATTAATATATTGTTGGTGGTTTAAGCTGTTTGAAAATGTGGTTATTATATTTTTTAGTGGAGAGTAAATTTCATTTGAGGGCTTGAAAATACTGAAAAAAATGCTAAACATGGTAAGTCTTTATACTTGTCACTTCAGCAATGGATGTTCACACTTCCTTGTAACATCCTTGATTGGGACTCTAGTTTTTGTATGTGAAAAAACCAACACTCTAGCTCTATAACCCATTAAACAACACAATCCAATCTCATACGAATTTATGAGCATTCACTTGAACAAAATATGACAGTGAAACAAATGTTAACGTGACAATCTGTTTTTTCGTGTCATTACTTAATCAGGCGATACTTTTACTGATGGGTTGGTAAGATATACAAAGGCTTCTGTTGATGTTCCTGAGTTGGTTTCAAGAGTTTCTTGAGTGCAAGTAAGTAGTTTCTATATATGATAAATTAACTTCCCTACCTTGGCTTTAATGGCAATTTACATAACCTAATTGTCTTCTTTTGTGTAATTCTTTTTAGGTTTCAAAAGTTTAGCAGACTCGAAGTTTCAGTAATGTCACTCTTTTGATAGGCCTCCTTGGTGGACGACTCTTTTGATTATGTATATGTTGAGGTGGTGTATTTGCCACTATTTGGGAGTTTACGAATGTTTTATTTTGAGTTGTACATATATCTAGATATGTCATTTTGAGAATCTGATTGATGATACATGTATTTAAACAGGATTCTAATTTTGGAAACGTTGAAATTACAAATGAATAATGATACTATCTCAAAATTTCAATAAATATTATTTTGAACTGATAGTTAGTTTGAAATTGCTTATTTATTGTTTATCAAGCTTGGTCATTAGAAGTAGGATATATTAGTTTGTGTCTGGTCTGGTCACGATTAGAATTTTGGATCGTGACAAAGTCAGAAGGATTTACCTCATCAAGCATGTGTTTTAGGTCTCATAAAGGGACACTGCTTAAAGACATATAGGCCTCTAAACAAAAAAAAATATTAGAGTTGTATTGCCTCTTCACTATAGAACATAGAGCTTATGGAAAGGCTCATTCTTCGTGTCTATGTACATCTTCATTAGTGCGAGGAAACCGCTTGAAGGAGCCTTTGGTAGTACATTTCATTTAATTTGTAATAAAAATGACATACTTTTATCTTCCAATCTAGCTCCAACAACTTGCGAATTTATTGCACCATGTAAAGACATGTACTAGCCACATCTTGGCCACTATGTATAATGCTAAACACCATTGTAGAATTGAGTGTAATTCTACCTTCTCGCAACATCTACTCAGCAATATAAGAACTATATATATTTCTCCAAAAATTTGGAAAAGCCAATTATCATTTGCACCTCTAATCACACCACCACAGCCAGCTCTCACTTTATTCTTGCTAGCACCATCAGTGTACAACTAATTTGTTTTAAATACTTAGTGTGATGTTGGCCAAATACAAAAACAACTAAAAACGAAAAACATCATATTTAGGAATGACAAATAAAAAAAAAAAACAAATGTATTGGGGGATAAAGTCCACATATATGGCGCAACATTTGATTTGTGATTGTCACTGGCTGGCTACATATATGTTTTTGGAGTATCATCCTTTGAGTTAGAGATTATTGTTAGAATTTCGGTTGTACTTGGGACATATGTGATGCCTACGCACAAATTCATTATGTTAAGTGGTGTTTGGATTTTATTTTTTTTGAGAGATGTGGTGTTTGGATTTATATGTGGTTTGTGGTTAGACTAAAGTATAATTTGGTTTGACCATATAAAATGACTTCTTTTCAAGTTCTACATTTTTAGATTTTTATATGTTGATTCTTTTTCTTTGGCTCCTTCCTTCTCTCCTAAATGGCACCTAGATCTCTGACTACATTGGCCATCTGTATTTTGTGTTTTCTTATTAGTATTTGGAGATGCTCATTAGGCTTCTATTTGGATCTGTTACAAGGCTCTCCTTTTTGATGGAGTGAAATTTTGGTGAAGACTAAAGCTTTATTAGGAAAAAGAGGGTACAAAGAGGCATGTGATTGCTGAACAGTGTTTAATGCAAAATGAGAAAGAAAAAAAAAACAGTGATCATGGAAAAGTAAAATATGTATTACACTTAAAATAGAAAAATCGTTACTTTTGTGTTAGTGCAAGTTTGGTTGTGCTTTAAGAAACCTTAATTTTGAGTCAATTAATTTGTAAAATTGATTTAAAAAATGGTGAATTGAAGGTGAAATGATTTATGTTTGATAAATTTGTAAAATTGAGTTGAATAATAAATTTTAATGTAGAAATCAAAAGTTTCAATTTCTAACTTGCAAAATAATTTTTGAAGACAAAATCTAACTTAATGTAAGAGCAAAACAAGCGGACTTGGATAATTGGACGTTATACACACGAGACAAACCCTATGTGTTATAATAATTTAAAAAATGTCCTCTCAGGTACCAATTTTTTTTTTTAAAAAAAGAGAGTATTATTGTGTACAATTCACACTTAAAACTCAAATTTGATTTTTTTCTGTCAAGGCTCAAATTTAGATTTAAAACGTAGGATATGAATAAAAATTAAGAATTAAATTTAAATATAAACAATGAATGGATTCAAATGATAAGGGATCTTGAGTCTTCTGTTGCGTGACAAAAAAATTCGAATTGAGAACATTTTTGATTAAATAACGTCACAACAAAATGAGAAATTAAATAATGTCGAACCAAGACTATAGTAAAAAACTCAAGAGCGTTTAGATGAGATGAAACATGTCTTTTCTAATTTAACCAAGGTCTTGAGTTCGAATTCAGCTTTGGGCATGCAACAACGCTAAGACTCTTAGGGAGAGTTTGTTGTCCATTTGAGTTCCACAATGCTCGAGAGATTAGTCTTTAAAGTTGCGCGTGAAGGAAACCCGATTTACAAAAAAAAAAATACTATAGCCAAGATAATGTCACACCAAAAATGATGAAATAACAAAAAAAATCTAATTTATATAAAAAATCACTTATTGAGATATTAAAAAATACAAATACTACAAATATAATTCCAAGTAAAAAAAAAGGCTCAACCAGCAAGGTGGAGGAAGAAAAAGGAAAATTAAATTGAGGGCAAAGTGATTTTAAATTCAAAATATTTATTATTTTTTATTTGGAAACATTGATTATTTAACTAATTGATTGATTGTAATTATTGGGAACCCAAATAAAAAGGTAGTGTAGTTTCTGTCATAAAAAAAAGAAGAAGGTAGTAATTTGCAAAATGCGTGGTGAATACGGCACCGTTTGACAGAAAACGACAAAAGAATGAAGAAGCGGGAAAATGAATCATCAAGTGCAGTACGATGATGACGATGATATCAAAAAGCCAAGGGTTTTACCCCAAAGGTTTTACTTAGCACAATTCTATTGTATTGTTTTCTATCAAAAACAAACCCTAGAAGAAGTTGAAGCAACAACCATGTCTGAGCCAATGGAGAGGATTCGCAACATCTGGATCTCTGGTCTTCTTGATCCTTCGAAGGTGAGGGTGACTGAGAGATACTGGTTCTACACCGGTGATCTTGAAAAGATGGAAGAAGCTAGAAAAGAAGTTTTGAAAAATGAAAAATACTATGAATCTTTTGTCAAGGAAGAGTCATGGCTGAGTAATCGTAGGAGTTTGAAGAAGGGTGACTCTCACTCTCACTGTAAATGGATGTGTAATCCTACTTCTCATTCTATCCCTGCTGATGTTACCTTCTTCAACTGGAGGAAACACTACAAGGTATTATGGACTCGTGGTAATAGTAAAAACTCATATTTATTATTGATTTTTTTTAAAAAAATGTGTATGTCCTTGCAGATGAGCGTGATTGACACACCTGATTGTGTTGATTTCACTCCTGAGGTGGAGAATGCTTTACGCGCCTTTGACGGTGCCGTTCTTGTTCTTCCTGCTGTTGGTGGGGTGCTGGACCAGTCCATTTTTGTTGATAACAAAATGGTAACATACCAACTTCCAAAACTTGTTTTCATCAACAATCTTGATCAGAATGGAGCAAATCCATGGGAAGTTGTGAATCAGGTAAACTTCTTTAGAGAACTTCAGTAACACCATTTTAGATAAAATTGAATTCGAAATTCTTTCTAAGCTACTTACTTGTCTTTAATAATAATCTTATGTGAGTTTGCCTATATTCTATACAAATAGAGTCTAACTTCACTTCAGATTTAGAAACGTATAATATTTAATTTTTATTGACCTTTGGGTATTTTTATAATTTATTTCTCAGTTTTACTTATAATTTAAATTCACATTGTTTGTTTTCTTTTTCAGGCAAGATCCAAGCTTCAGTATCATATTGCTGCAATCCAGGTTCCTATAGGCTTGGAAAATAATTTTAAGGGACTTGTTGATCTCGTGCAGTTAAAGGCCTACTTTTTTCATGGTTCAAATGGGTCTGTTTCTGAAACTTTTGCATTGGTTATGCTTGTGGTCATTCTTCAAATTACTCAATTCGTTTCTTATTGCAGAGAAAAGGTTGTCGTTGGAGAAGTTCCTAGATATATGGAAGCCTTGGTGTCAGGAAAAAGGCGTGAACTTATGAAAATTGTGTCCGAGGTTGACGATAAACTTGCAGAAGCTTTCGGTGGTCACAAACCCATATCAACAGCTGATCTTAAGGTGTGTGAGTAACAACTTTTTTCTTTTTCTGATCGGAATTTTGCATACTAATAATTTTGTTTTACATTTAGCAAAGATTTCTCATATGTTTTTGTTTTAACAAATAGTTTATCAACATATTGTCTTGAGTTGTTGAGGCTGTTGAAGTTTGAGCATTTTTTATATTTGCGTTGATTTTTTATAACTTTGTTGTTATATTGAAGTCTTGAGTTTGATAAGAAGTTGTTGTTAGTTAATTATGACATTGCGATTGAGAAAAATGATATTTTCATTCAATTAAGTCTATGGTTCTTGACATATTCAGGTAGTGTGATATACGAAGATCAGATGCTACTTCACTCCCACCCCCATCTATAAATCTTATTTTGTCAATAGTTTTCTTTTTGTTATTATTGTATGTGTTGGAAGCATTTTCAGATATAGTGTGATATGAAATCCAGTTGTTACTTCTCCCCCACCCCTCATTTTCAAATCTTATTTTGTAAGTTATTTTATTTTCGTTATTATTGTGTGTGCAGGAAGCAGTTCGTCGGGCCACCATAGCACGGCAATTTATACCCGTATTCATGGGTAGTGCTTTCAAATACAAGGTACCCGTTGAATTGCCTTGAATTCTCTGTTGTATGGTCTTTACCATCATTCCCTGCTTTCTTTCTTTCTTAGGTAGACACTTTTTTAAATCTTGACTCATTAATTTGATTATGATCTAATTTTGTTTGGGGTCTTCCAAAGACTTCACTTTGGAAATTGAATTCACTTGTAGCATTCTTAGTACAATGATGACTATAGTGATCCATGACACTGCAAAAAAATTGGGTCTGGTCAAATTTTATGTCATAAATAATTAAAGAGCAATCATTGTCATATAAGTCTACTTAGAACAATGCTGATTAATAAAGGATAAATAATAAATGAGCTAGATCTGTCTGATAAAATCTAGTAAGAATCCTGAGGTTTTAAAAGTTAGCTACTGGTGCTTTTTATGCTTTTCCATTACCTTACTATAGTTATTTAGATGGGAATCTGATTTATGATCTACCATTCTTTTGAAATGTTAGAAACTTTCTTCTGTTTTAACGCTCTGTCAAGGCTGACACGTATATTAGGAGACAAAGCACCAAGAGGTTTGCACTTCTGGAGCATGTTATTAGTGTTAATCCTATTAAGAACAATAGTCCAAAGATTAGTTTAGACTTGAAGGTATCTTTGGACTCCTAATTTGAGACATAATATTCTTTACACTTTATTAAACTTCTTGATATTAATTATCTTAATAACGATTTATTAGACATCAACCCCTCTAGGATATCATCCTCCTTGCTATCAAGTTTTGAACCCCCATAATATTATCTTATATGCATGCACACTCTTGAGCATGCCGGAACACTGATATGATCCAAACTTGAACATTCTATAGTTAGTTAGTTATCAATTATGCCGGAACATTCTATATGTAAAGGCATACGACTAAGAGAAATAAGAATTGAAATCCCAAGAAATCTCATGTTATAAGGTAAAACTTTTTATGACAATAAAACTATCCACTGATATGAAAAAAGTTTGTAAATATCACACAACTCTTTGTAATTTGTAAAAGTCTTGACTGGATGCCACTTGAATTAGACACCCATTTGAAAAATCCTAATTGTCGTGATTGAATACCACAAGACATATTTATTCAATTAAAAGTCATGATTGAATGCCACAATTTTTTTTATCTTAAACAAATCTTTTAAAATCCCAATGCGAGACACCCGTCCTAAGTTCTAGGCCTAAGTGAGATAATTAGGTTGAACTTGACTTGGATCATATGTTGGACCGAAGCCTAAATATACTTTTTATGTGTTAGATATATACTAGAAGGCAGAAAGGTTGGCTAGGGAGGAGAGTTAGTTGTTAGGTTGCATTGGTTGGCCAGTTAGTAACGCCTAGCTAGGCGTAGTTAGGAGTGGGGGAGAGTGAGCACCGTAGTTGTGTCATTAATTTGTTGACAAAGACTGAAAGGAGCTTTGTGTCTATTGAGGTTCCTGTCTACAGATGGTGAACCATAAAAGAAGGCCTAAAATCCTCCATTTTTAGCCACTATTTCCGCCATAAAACGCCATCCATCGTGCCGCCACCCTTCACAAGTTGGCTGTAGCTGTTCGCAAAAAATCCTTCCATGCAATCTGCCATGTCCACTGTTTGATAACATTGATTTTGGCTTGAATAATACATACAAACAACTCTTAATATTGTATTTTAACAGTCTGATATTTTTTATATTTTGCTGTTTCTGGTACAGGGGCTGCAACTACTTTTGGATGGTGTGCTTAATTATTTGCCGTGTCCAAGTGAAGCTAGTAATTATGGTCTCATCCCATCTAAGAATGAGGAAAAGGTACCAAATTTAAAGAAACAACTGAATGAGATGCTTGTGAGGAAATTACTCTTTGCCTTTGTTATTAATAGAGGAATGAACCTAGGCTAGGTATCCTTACTTCATGAGCTGCAAGTTTCCATCTCCTCGCCAATCATTTATTACATTAGTCAAAGCACACTCGCTTTGAGTCATAATCAGATTCGGCATTCTAGAAACACACACATGGACCTTGATTTGTTGTTTGTTCGAGAAAAAGCTCTTGCCAAATCAATAGTTGGGACTTTTGTTCCTGCTCGCAAAGCCATTGACTAATGCACAATTTTGTAATCTCAAAGAAAAACTTAGGGTTCATAGTAAAAAAAACTGCACAACGCTACACTCAAACTAATTCACTCTCTAATAGCTAAGGTCACACTGTTCCACCAAATCTTGATAAACATGGTGTTGTGGTGCTATATTTTAACCTACTAGTAAAAACTAATGTTATTTGGCGATTTTAACAGGATACACTTGTGGCATTGGCTTTCACATTGAAGAGAAAGTATGATGTCATAACATATCTAAGGTACAGTGACCTTTACATGTGGTTAAATCCTATTTTCAAATTTTTTGTTGTCTTTCACACACACGCACTACCTCCGGTCATTATTATCAGCAAAAAAAAAAAAACTTCAAATCTATGTCATTGTTAGAAGTAAAATTTAACTAATATA
>Ga0099826_10003723_pt1 | contig 10463 bp, 5 predicted proteins | sample Mtrugardesep15_FD_76830 | JGI IMG/M metagenome (GOLD analysis project Ga0099826, IMG submission 76830) | Root nodule microbial communities of legume samples collected from California, USA - M. trunc garden sep15 | ecosystem: Host-associated > Plants > Roots > Nodule | place: USA: California...
ATATATATATACACACACAAACACATAAACAAATTGGTTACATGAGAAAAAGAGAAAAGGGAAAAGAAAACAAAAAAGAGGGAAAAAAAACTAGGTCCTTATAAAAGACACTATTAAAGCATATGATAAATAAGGGGGAGACCATTGACCGTGACAAGATGGTCTGAACTACTAACTCCCAACGTAGCGAGAACGTCTGCACATGAGTTTCCTTCTCGAAGGATATGGTGAATAGTAACCGTTAAATCTTTAGCAAGATAGTTTCAGATGAGTTCCAACATATTTGCATAGTGATGAAAACGTAGAGTGTTCTCTGACACCAATTGCACCACATGAAGAGAGTTAGAGTAACACATAAGTTTTTATAGTCTGCCTCCCAACATAACTTGATTCCAATTCAGAGAGCTTGAATCTTAACATGTAGGATATTAGAGATCTTCACGCTTCCGAAAAAACAGTTAAAGCTTACGAATTAGACTAGATGTCAGCTCGATTAAAGCTTGACTTTGTAATCTTTATCGTACAAAACAGTTAACTTTCCTTGTTTCTTAGACTGATAACACGGAAAGAACCAAACGCAACAAATCAAAATGACCCTGATAGACAAGTTTATCTAAATTGGAATCAAGTTATGTTGACATATCATATATAATTGTTTCAAGACAAAAGTTACAAATGAGCATGACAATACATAAAAGTTAGCCTAACCCTACATTCACATCTAACTTGTTAGCACAATATTATAAGTATACTTAGAAATTGAACTAACGTAACACACGTCCAAGTTATTCAATTGGTATACACTAATTTTCAAGGGGTCAATTAAAGAAAAGAAGAAGATCCATCCACTGACTCAAAATTCACAATCCACGATTTTGGTTGTTTTTCTATTTTTATAACAACATAATTATTAGCATGATGATAAAGTTGCGGTGCCATCTACTACATTAATTGTACTTTGTAATCACTAGGTATCGATCCCTTCTTTGTAAAGACAAACTTTCGGGTTGATATTATTATATGAGTTTTGTTAACGAATACACACTCTTTAAAGATTTTTAATATAAAAATTATTTTTTAAAAAAGTCAAAAACTCCAATTTTCAATGTATTATTTCATAAACTTTGACAAAATCTTACTATTTAAAGTTACTAAACAATACCTTAAGGACACTCGTTAACATTTCTCTTATTATATGGATCTAATAGTTACAGTCACTATCTCTTTTCTTCACAACAAATGAGTCCCGTGATTATAATAGGAAAAAAATATAAAAGTTGATCTCACCATCTCCAAATCATGTGATTATTGATCTACTCAATTTTTTTAAGGGTGCTTTATTAATGCACACATTGAAGTATATATTAATGGGACATGTTTAAGGACTTTTTTAATATACTACTATTGAAGTTATTGAGTTATTAATTGATGCTTCAATCAAAAAAATAATAAATAAATAATGTGATGTGTACACATGTGACCAATTTAAAAACCCTTTTTAGTTAGTATCATTGTTGATGCGGTAAATTTTCACATGTGGTCTAAGATGGATCGATACTTGAAGTTTTTTCAAAACTTCAATGTATAACCAAAGTTGTCACCTTTAAATAAAAATTCAAGGTCTTCCATGTCTTTAGGGCCTCGTAGTTGACGGACAAACAAACATAAAATATAACTAATTATAGACGAGTTTTAAGATAATATTTATTTGGCTTAAATGCCATTTTGATCCCTTAACTTATTTCAAAAGATTAATTTGTTTTTTTTTTGAAAACAAGATTAATTTGGTTCTTTGTTTTTTAAATTCGGACAATTTGGTCTCTTAGCTTATTTTAAAAGCTCATTTGTTCCATTAACTTTAAAATTGATCAATTAGATCTCTTACCTCATACAAATTAATGCAATTTAATCTCTTAACTTATGAAAATATACAACCTATTGAAGATCAAGTTGCATTAACTTATACTTATGAGAACAAATTTCATTAACTTACATAACTTAATGGACCAAATTTATTGGTTTTTAAAGTTAAAAGATAATACTAAACTTTTAAACTTTTAAAATAAGTTAAAGGATCGATCGATTTTAAATTTAAAAAATAGGATTAATATTTAAGCCTATTTGTTTTCATAACACCGACTAAACCACCGTCTAAGTTGGGACTACAAAGTGATGCAACAAATACTTGAAGAAAAGCGGCACTTACCGTTTCGAACATTCATGCATTGTACTACTAGAACCAAAAAACACGAGTATGCTTTTCAAACACAAATTCTCTGGACACAAAAACCATATTCGATTTTTTTTAGTAATATTCTCAAAACATATATATGGACTCAAAAGGATTATTTCACAAATTAAAAGTAAAAAATTGAACTTTAGCTTCACTATTTGTTCTCAAGCATCTTGTAACGACGCATTTACTTTATCAGCAGTTAACTCGATTTCATTAAATAATTCAATGTGCTTTGTGCATGCTGTATTTTTGCTCTTGAATTGGATAGAGCACATATTGTATCATACCATCATACAAACATTTGTACCGTAAAGAACAGTAACCAAGTGACAATCATTGCAAAACACAAACATATAAAGGAAATTATATACATTATAAAGATTTATATCAACAAACTTACATTATAAAACCCAGATATGATGTTCCCGTGAACATAGCTCAGTTGACAAAGACATGCATAATTATATGCAGGGGTTAGGGTTCGAACCTCGGACACCCCACTTATTCACCTTACAAAAAGGTGAATTATAGCCACTAGACTACTTGTCAAAAAAAACCCCAAGATGTGCTACTTGGCTTGGTATGTTACTTCTTCCATTGAGTAATCCTTTGAACAACAACCTAAAAACCCATCATAGAAAATATGGTTAAATATGTTTTTGATCCCTATAAATATGTTAACTTTTCATTTTAGTCATTTTAAAAATTTCTTCAATTTTGAGTCCTCGAAAAATTTTCATCTACACTTTTGAGTCATTCTTTAAAGTAAACTTATATGTAAAATTCATATTTTTTTAATACCATTTTACAGAAAAATTCATAATATTATAAGAATCTATCCAAAAAAAATAGAATTTTTTAACGAAACATGAATTTAATATGAATTTTTATAATTTGACGGTTAAAAATTCATATTTAATTTGTGTTTTTGTTAAAAAAATAAAAAAAAATTGAGATATTTTTTTTACAATATTCTGCACATTTCATTAAAAAAATTAACTTAAAAATAAGGATCAAAAGTAGTGATTGAAATTTTTTATAGGGATTAAAAGTTGAAGAAATTTTTTAGAGGAACTAAAACGAAAAGTTGGTATATTTACAGGGACTAAAAACAAATTTAACCCTAGAAATTATAATATAAGAATCAATTAGAACTATTGTCCTCAGAGGAAACCAATCTTGATTAATTAACTTTAGAATAAATCATTAATTTTTTATCCAACATAATCCTACAGTATTTAAATGTCGTAGAAGTTTTTTTTTTTTTAATTTATCTTTCATGTATATGTTGAGCATCAATTTAGGGCGACATTGTTCTTAAAAAAAAAGTTAGAGCGACATTTAACGGTAAAAAGCAAACGACAATTAACTATCTTGAGGTACATGCGTCATTTTAAGATGTCTATGAGTAAATAGTAAAACCAAAGAGCAATTTTGTTAAAAGTATTTAAATGAGATGATAAAAAACTTTTTAAACTCGAAAGAGTTTTACACTGTGGGTTTACTCATCTCATCTTCAAAGATTAATTTTTTGAGATGATAATCACTTTGATTTTTTTTTTATATTATTAATTTTTTGAAGAACACTTTGATTCTTGAATGTGTAAAGAAAAATCACAATAATCAATTAATATATCAAAATTTTAAAATAGTTTTTTATTGCATTTTATGTTAGTCAAAATAATCTATTACATTAAAATGTTTAGTCATATTTCTTATAATTACTCATTTATTACGTTAATCATGTAAGTTCTTTATGAAAAAAATCAATGTCTAAAGGATAAAATGCTTCCCTTTTGAGAATTTTTAAGACCCTTTTGAGAATTCTTGTATAAGACCTGTTTGATTTTTTTTGTCCTTGTTATAAGATCAAAAAGTATTTTCAAGTGCATTAATTAATTTTTTACCATCATACCTTTATTTATCTTATATTTTTGTCTTCAATCAATATTAAATAGTAACTCTCTCTCTTGAAGATAGAATTGTAAAACCAATTGTAATTACCAACAAATTTATTATCATTATCAATTTTCTTAATTCCTATTTTTTTTTAAAAAGACCTATAATTAGAGACAGATGTAGCATTAAAAGATTATTTAATATCAAAATTATAGGATTATTGTGAATATTTTACCTCAATCTCATTTAGATGATATAATTTATTTTTTCTTTCCCTTCTTTCACTAGAGTCAAAGAAAGGAAAGGAAAGCGACTAAACAGATCCTGAATATCTCGTAAAAAACAAAACGACAAGGACACGAGTCACAAAACCTGTTTTGGAATGTGAAGTGAAGTGTGAACAACACAAACCAAAACAAAGACAAAGAAAGATGCTTCCCCTAAAGCTGGTTCGTTCTCTAATCTTAGGTGAAACCATTAACCAAAACCCTCACTTTCTAAACCATGATGTTGATGATGATGATGATGAACAAGAACAACCCAAAAGAAAAGAAAGAACGAGACAAAGAAGATTGAAGAAAAGACCTGGTCTTTTATTCCTCCCAACCCAAGAAATCATAACAAACACATATAAACTTGCAACCATTGCAAGAGACTTAGGAATGAATCTTCACCCAACACCTTCACTTTCACACATCATCTTCTCCAATCCATCTTCAACACCTTCAACATCTTCTTCTCCTTCAACACCATCCACTTCTTCTTTCTCTGTCTCTTCAGCTTCTTCTTCTCTCTTAACCGACGCCGTTCCGATTCCTTTTCCTTCTTTCGCTACAACGCCATTGACCCATCTTCGTTTCTTTGTTACCCTTTTCCCACGCGCCTTCAAGCTTGTTCTTTTCAACTCCGATGGAGATTTTGATGATGTTGGGTCGTGCGGTGGTGGTGTCAGTAACTGGGATTGTGGTTCTGTTTCTCTATGTTCTCGGGTTACTGGAATTCGGGTTGAAACGATGGAGGGGTTCTGCAGGATTCTTGCTGGGAAAGGTTGGACCTTTTTTAAAACGAAGGAAAACCCTTCTGTGGATCAGTGTGGCGGAGGAAGTGGTGGTGGTGGAGGTGTTGTATATCTTTTCAGGAAGGTTGATGTGAACCGGGTTCGGGTGGGTCGGGTTGGAGCACCTGATGGGGCTTGTAGAGTGAGGGAACTGAGGTTGCCTCATTTGGATTTTGAAAATGCTCCTTTGAGGATTTTGCAGTATATTTTGTTGATGACTGATGATATATTCTGTTTAGCATGAAACTGGTAAGTGTTTTCATGTGTTTCTGCTTCATTTTATTTATTTCTATTTTTTGTCTCTTTCTTTTAGTTAGAAAACAATAGAATTCAATGTGTTGATTATTTTTGAATTTGAGAGGTTTTAGATGATGACAATAGACAATCTCCATAGCACCGACACTTTTCATCGAAAGTGTGTCCAATATCCAACACGTGTCAATGTCCAACACCTCCACACTACACTGACACATGTGGTTCTAGTTAATTGTGTTATTTACTCAAATTATAGCCAATGTGGATGTGTGAGTATCGTGTCCGGTATCTGTGTTTGTGGCCGTGCTTCTTAGTAGACAACAAATGAGGCTTTTATGTGTTGATTGCAATATGTTGTATTCAGGCTAAATAACTATTGAAACTAATCCCTTCATTCCATATCTTTGGTAGCTTAAGGTTTTTAGTAACATGGTAAGAAATGTTGTATATTTGTACTGCAATACCTTTAAATCTATCATTAATTTTACAAATTCTTATGTTTGAATGAAGGGAGTGTTGAAATTGAAATGAGTTCTGACTCTGATGACGGTAAAGAGGCAGAGACGTGTATTAATGGAGGGGACAAAGTGATTCAGTATCTTAACCTCGTCATCTATTGGATTCATAAGATGATGAAGGAAGGGTTTTCCACGGAGAAGGGGGGAAACACTGAAATCCATTGATTGTTAAGGATTTTCCATTCTATTGAATGCACATGATTTGGCTATGGAGGTTGGTGGAAGGAAATGAAGCTAAAGAGGTTTGTTAATCTGAAGAGCTATACAATTCCCATGTCGACAGTAGCAAAGTTGCATTTGGTGTGTGATGTTCAAATCACATTTAGACTGCTGGAGCTATCATTGATTCATTTCAATGTTGAATTTGAAAGAAGCTATTGTTATCAACAAATCAAGACTGTTCTGTGTCCTGTTGATGATGCAGGTGCCACTTGCTGTGCTCTTTATTATTGCACAGTAGTTGATTGAAGGCTTAAGAACTGCAAAGAGATTTTTTAGTTTATTGCACTGCTCTATGTTCATAATCTCAATGTTCCTTAAACCGGAAAAGATGTTGCATATCTCAATACTGTGGAATGACTGAATAATATGTAGTACTGAGTTTTCTGCTGAGTTGAGATGAAATACACCCATTTTGTATTTTCATATGTAGCAGGAGTTATCCCCAAACAAAAGCATAAGAAATGACAAAATTGGTTGTGTACTTGTTTTGCTAAGGTTCTAGAATTAGCACTTTTATACAAATTGATTTTTGAGGGTATCCATTTTGTAACTTTTTGTATTGTAGAAACTAATCCCCCGTGTGCAACTATACATGTCTCTTGCAACTTAGAGTATGCTTTTCTATATGCACGGCATGGTATTGAACTTACTACCAAATTACTCAACCATCTATTTGTGTTACACAATGATTAATCTTTTAGTTGGTCAATATTATTGAACTATACTTGAAATTCTGAGTGATAATGTTATACATAAGGTTTTAAATTTTAGGGTTAATGGTGGTTTCAATTTTACCATTTTCAAAATATAATATTCAAACAGGATTTATCCGGATTGTGCAATGGAGACGATCATGACAAGTCTAACATTGTATACAAGACACAAATATCAGGATATTTTACATGTCTATATTGTACATGCAATATCCGAGTCTATAAAATACACTTTTCAAGACTTTTTACACATTTAGATTGTATAATTCAGATGTTTAAATGTATTATTTAGGACTTTTGATACATATATTGTCATCAAATATGATAAAATAAAGATAAAGTTAAGCACAAAAAACGTGCATGTACTCTTGACGCTAGTTTTTATAGTTTATGCAATGTCAAGAAATCATTAATGAGTGAAAAAAACATATATAAATGGCAATTGAATATAGAATCCAAAATCATACGAATATGTTGTAAAAAAGTATTCAAATATGGATATAGATTTAGCTCCCTCAAAAAAAAACAAAATATAGATTCAGTAGAATTTTTTTTGACAAAAAGATTTAGTAGAATTTAGTTGCACATTATATAACTGAAGCTTGTGCGTCAAGTGAACATATGCTTAGCTTCATCACCAAACTGCGTAGATTAAAAAAAAAATACTATAATATTTGTTATAAAAAAGTGCAATATCTAATGTTATTCTTTCAAAAAAAAACTTATTTTTTTAGGAAATCTAATTAATTACCATAATCAAATTGAAAATTATAATAAATATTTTCTATCATAAATTTCTTATTTCGTCAATATACCTATTTTCTTTCCCTATATATATTTATATGTCTCTCACGCACATAAACTCAAACCTATTTTCTTGTGTGTGTTGATGTTTCGAGGTTTTGTGAAAACCTCACTTACTCCCTTATATTTCAATCACTGTTACGGTTCTTTTAGTCCCACTCATCATTTTCACTTCTCAGGTTATTTCATTCTTCTTTTTCTTTTCATAATTTGTTGCTCAGCTTCAGTTTTTGTTTATTTATTTACATTTTTGATGACGAAAACAGCTTCGGTTTAGGGTTTTTCAATGTTTTTGTGTATTAGTGTTGTGTAAAGAACTGATTGTGTTCTTCAACTGTTTACGTTTTATTTCGTTATCTCATAGTTTGAATTCACAAAAATCTTTTTTCTTTTTCTATTTTCCCATGCAGTTCAGCAGTTAAGTAACGTAATGACCAATCACTCAAAGTTGCAAAAATCATCACTAGTCAGTCTATGTAGACAAAGGAAGGATATTATTAAATCCGCTAAGTATTGTAGATACGATTTAGTTACATCCTTTGATACATACTTGGAATCTCTTTTGAAGCTAGGAAATTCCCTTAATCAATACGTGGAACAAGAGTTTGTAATTTTTTATCATTCTTGTCTTAACTTGGAATTTACCTCTGATGAAACTGATTTTGATCACTTACATTGTGATGACGATCAAGAAGAAGAAGAAGAAGAAGATGAAGATGTCGATGAAGAAGAACCAAGTAGCATTGATTTTAGCTCGGAATCGAATGATGAATCAATCCATTGTAATCACCATGTTAATGATAGAAACGGCATGAGGAATCAACGGAAGTCAAGAGTTGAGTTTGATAAGAATGCAACTCAAACACCGTTTGAAGAGGATAATCATCATATGCATAGGTCACATGAAGATTTCGGAGCCTATGAATTTGGTCGAATGAAGGAAAATACACAAAGGTTTGATAGGTATAAACATTATGGTTCCAGGCCCTTTCCAATTATGGTTGTGTCTCCTGTTCATGTTAATGAGTCACATAACCATGGAACTAGTCACCAAAACAATGCTGCCACTACTGTCTCAGAACCTCCTCCCCCGCCACCTCAAGCTTCTAGGTTTGATTTGTTATATCCATTTAGCATGAATTATGAAGTTCCTAGTTATAATCATCATGATGAGGATGAGAGAAAAGTAAGGGAAACAGAAGGGATTCCTGATCTAGAAGATGAAAGTGAATTAAGTTCAAATGTGTCAAGTAATGGCACTTCCAACCATTTTGAAGGGCTAAATTCTAGTAGAGATTCAGTTTCAAGCACTGAGGGAATAAACAATGGTGACTTGGGGTCTAAGATAAAAATCGAGGAGTATGAATCTCCAGAAACTAGTGGTGTTGGTGTTACTCCACCAGCTAGTGGTGTTGGTGTTACTACACCAGCTTCTAGTAGCACAATGAGTCTGAAGGAAGCAGTGCTCGATATAAAGAACGAGTTCAAAAATCTATGTGATTGTGGACGGGAATTTTCGTTGGTTATCGAGGCAGAAAAGATACCATATCATTCTGTCAGTACCAAATTAAGAGGTAGGATCAATTTACTCTTCTTCGTTTTTTGTCTGTGAATTGATCAATAAATGAACATTACTAGTATTTGATTCCTTTTGTTTTCCTATGATTATAAATTCATTTGAAGATATTAATTATGAAACATGATGACTGTATGTTTCTTACTCACAAACACACATATAAAATGAACAAGGATATTATCATGATTATGATTTACATTACTTCCTTGCAGTTTTTGCCTCTTGTGTTCTTGGGAGGATATTCCCTTCGGTACCGTCGTGGTTGCACCCTTCATACATGTCATACCAACCAGCTCCTAGAACAAAAAAGTTGTCCAAAGCTAAGATGCAAACCAATCAAGATCATAAAAAAATTGGTGACCTTTCATCAACTTTGGAGAAGCTTTATGTGTGGGAAAAGAAACTTTATGAAGAAGTGTTGGTAAATAGTTACTTATATTTATCATATATAGATATAGATATGACATTTTTCTGATAGTTTAAACACTTCTAGTTGAGTTTTACTTTATTTTTAATTTTCCTAAACAATTTTGATGACAGGGTGAAGAAAAACTTAGAATTCTCTATGATAAGTTGCACAAGAGGCTAAAAAAGTTGGATATGAAAGGTTCTGAGTCAGATAAGATTGATGATACTCTTAATTCTATTAAACTTCTAGATTCAGAAATTAGTGTAGCTGTTACTTCAATCAGTGTGATATCAAGAGAGATCAACGTGTTAACAGATCATAAGTTGCTTCCTGAACTCAATAAATTGATTGATGGGTATGTTGCTTAACTTGCCATATGGCCTTCTTTTATTATTTATATGTACTATGTAGTCCTTTCTCTTATGTTACTAATAAGTAATTACAGTTGATGCTACTAAATAACAGTATTATTAATGAAACTATTGAAGGATTCTAGATTAAATGTAAAAGAGGCATGGAATATACTTTGACAGTTTCATTTTATAGCGCATGTTTCGATTGAAGGTGAGTATGTTTAGATTGAATTATTTTTATCTACTTCATAACACTTGTGAGATTGTTTTGGAGAATTTATGAAAACAGTTTATGACATTTCCATGAGCTGTTTTCAGCTGATTTCTATAAGTTCACAATGCTAGCTTATGAAAAACAACTTATATAGAAGTATTTTCACTTTATTTTATCTTTTGGTGTAGAAATAGTTTATACATAAAC
>Ga0099826_10003724_pt1 | contig 10463 bp, 10 predicted proteins | sample Mtrugardesep15_FD_76830 | JGI IMG/M metagenome (GOLD analysis project Ga0099826, IMG submission 76830) | Root nodule microbial communities of legume samples collected from California, USA - M. trunc garden sep15 | ecosystem: Host-associated > Plants > Roots > Nodule | place: USA: California...
ATTATCCAAGAAATAAGGATAATTTTCATAACAAAACAAATTATATTTTAGTTGAAAATGAGCCTACAAAATTAATCTTAATCTTGACTTTCTAAGGTTCCAAAAAAATAAATTATATCAATATTGTAATGTCAAATTTCTTAAATTGATTGAAAGGATTGCAAAATTGAATTTGATAGTGCAAGATCATGTGAGACGCATTCATGATCATTTTGCATGCATATGTTATTGTTCTCTTCTACGGTATTTTATTTTGTTTTGGTGTCTATAAATTATTTGATTTATTTTCAGATGTTGTTTAAAAAAAATTATTTGGTAGTGAAAAGCGGAAAAAATAAAATAAAGGGAAGAGCTAATAAAATCACAACAATAAGCTAACAAAAATTATGCCGTATTATATAAGGGCCCTTTTTCTCATATTATGCCTAAGACCCGTAAAACTTTAAAAACGGCCCCGAACTCATTAGGTATAATATTTGAAATTTAACTAAATGACAGTTCTTTTTAAGTTTTTTGTATTTTTTTTTTTAAATTACGTTATCAACAGTATTTTTATAAAAAATTTTATTTTTAAGACTTTATATACCAAGTCAAATGGTTTAACATATACCGTTTAACCAAATGATGGTTGTTTTCAGTTTTTATTTTATTTTATTAGAGGTTTAATTTTTTATTTTTTGAAGGAATTAGAGGTTTAATTTTTAAGATTAGAACAAAATTTCTATTTGCTAAACGGTATCCTTCCTCTCAGGTTTCAATCTAAACTTACACTAAGCTCCTTCCTCGGCGTAAATATCTTGAAGCAAAGGGAGGTACAGTTAAGGACATTCAGCCAAACCTCAACGTTGTTAATCAAATTCATTCGGTTATTGTATCGTTAAGAACTCAATAGGTTCAAAATATTCCAATTTAATACGTACCTTATACTCCTTATTTTCAGCCTAGTATTGTTTTCACTACGAAACATGACGGGGCACCAAGTGAAGAGTGATACTTTTATTCAAGATAACAGTAGAGTTGGGCAGATACATATGGCGAGGAGACCAACTGAGGCAGTAGGGAAAATTGCCAACTGAGGCAGTAGGGAAAATTGCCAAATACCAACATTTGGGCTTGGTTTGTTATTGGGCCTAATTGATTAAGCTCAGGTCTTTGACTGGTCTAGAACAAAAGCCCCCCAAGTCGTTACTCTTGATAAAGAGTGATGACTTAATTCATGGCGGGGGAACCGATCGCGGAGGTCTTTGTGGATTTTGAGATGTGCCCGTGGCGGAACCGGATAGTTCCGTTGGAAAATCGCTGTTGAAATCCGTCATAAGCGATCTTCTTGTCCGACATGTACGAGCATATTTCGAGACTTAGCGCTTGTGATTCTCATGGGCGTTAGGGTCAAGAGCGCTATTCGTGTAGGCATGTGCTCGTAGATCCTTCTTGTTTGTTCGCCATTTAGTACCAAGGTCGTTTTGTCGAGAAGGTATGCTCGGTATTTCCATGTTCGCACACGTCATTCGGAAGTATGAAAGATTCCCTCGTCAGAGAGTTGGTCGTTTGTCATTCCATAATTAATGCTCATGTATCGAGGGTGAGATTGAGGGGACATGACCTTTGGTTTCTTATTGCCACGTGTAAAGACTATGATAGTACTTGAGTACCTAGCACGTTGATGGCGTCCTGGTTTGTGTTTCCAAGGCATTACCAGAACCGTTGATTTGATCTTTACGTTTGGGAATCAGATGAATTTGATCAGAACCGTTGGATGTATTAGTTGGGATGATCTGGGTCGCTGTTTCGTTACATTAATGCGGAGTTGTATGTGAAGGACTGCACCGGATCATGCTCGCTTGTTTCCTGAAAACTTGTGAAGGAAGTATAAGTAAGTTCAAACATATGTTTTAGCAACTCTAAAGTTTCCAGAACTTCCTGAGATTTTTGGTGCATTTTGGTCCTTCAGCCCTTCATCAACAAGTCTAGTTCCTCGTTTCTAACACAAGTTCGTCACATTTTTGCATTTCCCTTCTATTTTTACCGTTTGATCACTGTGGTTTTTGTTTAAAACCGTAATCTTGCATGTTTTTAGGATTACTCTGTCGCGGTGGTTGCCACCGTTGTGTGGTGGTTTCCATTGCGTGTGAGGAGTGTTAGGATTTTAAACCTGTTGAATGTTTTGTTTTTTAGTCTTTTGAAAACGAAACTGTTAGTGATGGGTGGTGTAACAACCCGTTTTTCGCTAGATTTATTTTTTAATTATTTTTATATGTGTGTGTATGTGATTAATTGTCTTTATGTGTATTTTGGTGGGAATTATTGGAATTCGGTGTTAGAAGGGTATTTTTAGTCATTTTGGACTTAGGTGAGCAAGGGTAATTTAGTAATTTCACCGTGAAGATCATTTTTAGCGTTTTAGTAAGAACCTTTAGTTTACTAAGTTATCGGAGTGGTTGTGGTAATTAGTTGTGAGCCGTTATTTATTTGGTAACTTTTTACTGTTAGTGAGTAAGACTTTGTGGTTTAGTGATTTAGAAGTCTTAGGTCCATTCAGATTTTTTTTTAAGGGTTAAGCCCATTAGTGTGAGCACTATTTAAGTTCTAGTCTTTGGAGAGAATTAGGGTTCACATTTATTTCATAACATTTTGAGGGAGGTAGAGAGAGAAAGGGCTAGAGAGAGGGTTTTGAAGAGAGGAGAGCTTGGGGAGCAAGAAGAGGATAGAAACTCAAGGGATTGGAGCTAAAGTGAAGCACTGGCTTAGATTTGTGAAGATTTAAGGTAAGGGGACTAGTTTTCATACATAATCCTTTATATAATCTATTTTTCTTCTTAAACCCATAAGTGCTTATTCATGAGAAATAATTAATTGTTGAAAATTCGTGCTCTTGAATTGATGAAATGTTTGGGTATTTTAATTTGTTGATAATTATGTTGTTGATGATGAAATTGCATGCTCAAGTCGTATATTCATGAAAACTTTGTGTTTTGTTCAAAATTGGTGATGTATGAAGTTGTTGTTGTTGATTCTTTGATGAATTCATGATCAATTGGTATTGTTGTTGTTATGAGATGTTGTTGTTATGAATTCATGATCAATGAGTATTCATGATTATGAAGATTGTGATGAATTTGACTTGTTCTTGAGAGTTTTATGAAAAATGGGTGAATTTGTGATTTTTGTTAGAATGATGTTTTTGATTCAAGTTCCATATGGTTTTGAGTGTCTTTTTATGTCAATAAACATTTGGATAAACTTTGAGAACCAATTTGGGCATTGGGGAGTCAAAATTGGGGGGTTTTTTGGAGTGAAAGTGGAGTTTTCCCCGAGAGCATAGTTGTTGGGCACTGTCACAACTCGCCACGGTGAATTGGAGGCGAGTTTTGCCTGTGGAAACTCGCCATGGCGAATGGAATGCTTGCCACGGCGAGTTGCACAGTAACAACACCCCCTATTTCGCGTTCTTGCATCTTTTTCGCACATTTATGTTTTTATTTGGGTTTTGGTTTAAACATGAAAGTTTTAGATAATTGTGTTAGCTTTCCAATGGCTTTGGATTGACTTGAAAATATTTTTTAGATTTTGAGTTATGATGAAAACACTCCAAGTGGGTATTGGAGAAACTTTAAGGAAAATTAGCATAACTATTTCCAGGTCAACCCAAAACTTATGGTTTGTTCCCAAACTTTAAAACTTAAGTATTAGAGGTTCAATTAAGGTGTTTTAAGAGTATTTAACCTATGTCTTGTTGAATCAAACTTAGTTTTCTTTTGAATATGAATTGGTTTTGCAAAATGATAAAGTGAGACGAACTTTGTGATTTTTTTTACTATTTTGTTGTATTTGGCCGGTGAAACGCACATGTATGCACAACTGCACTCATATGTGATTAATGTGTATACATAGTTGAGGCAATTAAGTTTGTTTCCTTAGTTTTGATTCAATTGCCAAAGTTGCTTTAAAGTTGTGAAACGATAGACGAACTTTGTCGAAAATGATCTTTAAGACTGAATACCTTGCAAATATTTTATGAATAGTTCGATATGATTATATGAAGATGTGTGAATGATTGATGGGTGTTGAATATGATGTTTATCATAGTATGGTGTATTTTCTCCTTTACTTAAATTGTGAAAATTTATATGAAGTTGTTGAATTATTATGGTGATGTTGTTGGTGATTATATATGTATATGTGCATATATGTTGTAGGTGAATTTTCATACATGCAATGGTGTTGAATTGTTGGTGTAAGCATGTAATGAAAAATGTTGGTGTTAATTGTTGAAGTTGTGTGAACATGTGCATTATCGATGAGTCATATGTTCATGCATCATAACATGCTGTTGTAGAATACTTTGTATTCAATTATTCAGGGTGATTATGATGTACAGTTGGCATCAGGGGTGAGACCTCGGAGGTGATTTGGTACCAGATGCATATAGGTGTCGTGTCTAGGTGCATTGCATGAAGTCGATATGAGTCATAATTGTTTATGTGCTTGGTGTAAATTATGTGCTTGGTGTTGTTGTGTACTTGGTGAACAATTGTGACTGATGAATCATATACTTGTTGAAATTTGTTGGTGATAATTCGGTGAATATGTGAAGATGTGTACTTGTCGATGTTTATTGTGAACCATGTAATCTTATGATGATTAATCATTCATGTTTATATATTTGATTATGTTTGATGTGAAGCTAACCCCCAGTGGTCATTTGGTTGACCGCCGCCTATTCGTATGAATGGGTAGACGGCGTGCAGGATTGATTTTCTTTTAGCTTGCTTGGTGAGTGCTCGAGGATATCAGGAGCTACCTCTGTTGGTTGTTGCTTAGCGTATTAGATAGGCTCTGATCTAGGACATTGTCGTTTATGTTGTTTTGGATTTATCTTTATTATTGAGATTGCCCATATGTCGGGTTTTGACTATTTTACTTACAAATGTATTTATGAGTTGATGACATGGCTATTTGAGGTGTATGCTATTTTTCCGCTCTGATGTTTTATTGTTGAAATTTTATGCATGTCAATTGAGATTTATTGAAAACATGACGTCTATTTCTTGAATAATTGTTATATTCGCGTATTTTATCGCTTTAATAGAAGTAGGGCGTTACAGGTGGGAGTTTCGTTAATAAGTTCTCCGTCTCGTCGCCATCGGAGGAGAAAAAGGGGTTTCTTCGCAATAGGAAAGGTGGATTTTGTCGTTAAACAATTTTCCTTATAGAAAGTTGCCACCTTTTACCCTTTTCTCTAATTTGTCGTTGCTTTTTCGCGTAGATGTTTGATCCCTTGCTCGCCATGGTCAGATTGATGGGTGAAGTAAGGGTGGATCTGGCTGTTTGGATTCACCTTTTTCCTTCCTTATCTTTTAGGTTACACATGGCAGACAGATCTTGGATGGGGGATGAACCCCAACAAGCGATTTTTTTTTTACGCCGGATGGAACGACGGAAACCCCCTTCTCTCTATTGGGAGGAGCGAAGACTTGGAGGTGGTACTTCCGAGCACTTCTGACAAAGTGTGCTCGCATTTCCCAGACCATTCTTTCCCCATGTACGAGGTGGTGTTCAAGGATGTGGGGTTCCATCTTCTTTTTTTGGACTTCCAAATGAGTGTCTTCCGATGTACGAAGTTGTCTCCTGGACAGATCCATCCCAATTCTTACGCGTTCATGAGAGCGTTTGAATTGGTTTGTGAATACCTTGAGGTTGTCCCTTCGAAGAATGTGTTTTTTGCTCTCTTCAATGTACAACGAGGAGTGGAGAGGGGCGGAGGATACAAATCGGTCTCTTTCCGACAGAAGGAGAAGATGTTCAACATTTTCGCCGGGAACGTGCGGAGTTTCATGGAGCGCTTCTTTTTGGTTAGGCCAAAAAGTGAAGAGGCTCTTAACAATCTTCTGCGACCTGCGGAGGCAGCCCGGGCTAATGACGGCGAAGCCCCTGTTCGAGTCTCCCTCTTTCCTTTGGAGTGGAGTGGAGACAACTATAAATTTAAGCCAAATGATTATGGTCGATCCTTAAGCCAAAGGTGTCCAGTCTATGGACAATTTGATTGCAAGGTCAGTCTCTGGTTCTCCTTGCCTAACGTATGGTCAGAACCGGACCGCTATTGGCCTTCTACCACTTTAGGTCTGAGCGACCCAGAATGGAAGGTTATTCAGAACCTCGAAACCGCTGGCCAGAGTCGGGCAATGACTGAGGGGATCATTGTTGCGATGAAGGCCTTGGAAATCGCAGTGGTCGTGAATAACGCTTCGACCGAAGGGGAGGTCATGGCTAAGGTGCTGCGAAAAGAAAGGGACACCCTCCTAGCTAAGATAGCGAAGATGGAAGAAACCGCGATTAAGGCTAAGAAGGAGTTCGACCGCCGAATTGGCGAGCTTGAAGAGCGAGTGGTGGAGGCTCAAAAGGCTCTGGCACTGGAAACTGAGGCCAAGGTGAAGCTTGCTGAGGAGAACAAGTCCCTTGAGGATTTTCGTAAGGCTATTATGCCCAAGGAGGACGAGTCTGATGATATAGCTGTTCTAGACAAGGCTGGTCTATTGGAGAAAATTGAAGTTTTCGAATCCAACTTGGTGGTCGGAGTCAAGCATGGCTTGAGAATGCCATTGCCCAACTGAAGGTGGTGAACCCTGATGTAGAACTATGCATCCAAGGGATCAGATTCGTCAATCGGATTGAAGATGGGGTGATTGTGTCTCCCCCTGCTGAAATGGAAGTGGATGAGCATGTAGTTGACGCTCTGACCGAATAGGTCGTATAATTTTACTTTCATTTCTGAACAATGTTTTATTTTGTGACCAACCTACGTGTCGAAGACATTGTGAGCCCTTTGTAGTTAGCACGCAAAATTATGTAATATATATTTTGGTTTCTGTCGTTTAATTCTGCTCTTTCTTTTTATCATATTTTGCTTGAAAATGTTTGTTTTATTTCCAAGTATGATGTGCGAACTGAATGCTCGTTGCATGAGGCTTCTTGAGCGATCTTTATCCTTGTATGTTTTAAGATAACGACCTGTATGCTCGCTTTCGTTCCTGACTTAGATGTATGCTTCGTAGGATTGTAATAAACCCAAGCAATGAATCAAAGGTAGGTTTGATATGGTGGCGGTGAGGGTTTACCCCGTCAGTCGTTGTCTTACCTTTTTTAAAGTGATGACTTGGGTAAATGTCGATGACCGTGACCGCCTTATAGTATACTTTGATTCATTGTTTTATTGAATTAAAGGTGTGCCCTTCCTCCCCCAAGTGTTCTTTTTGTTTGCCTAAAATCAAACACTTGAGCGCTGTTTGTGGGAGGGGATCTGAGCGTGATAGTTCTAACTTTTACGCGGGGTATTTGTGTTAGAAGCTTTTCACATTCGAGTGTTGTTTACCTGAACGTGTGTTCGAAGTTGTGTTCCAAACGAGAAACGATGAATGAATGAAAATAACTTTATGTTTAATGCCCCGAGGCGTGAATCACCTATCACGAGCTGAGGTTCTACCTAACAATGCCAGACAATGATGTCGCAGTTGTGAGCGAACATACTGTGGAGTCAAAGAATCTGCCTGTACTATATTTCTTCAATCCTTTTAGTTTTTTGGATTCAGAGTGGCAAGGATTTCTTCCTCCATTGTCAATGTTCGCTTGTGAGAGCGTGTTGTTTGTTGGTTTGAACTGGTTGCGTGCGAGTAGCTCGCAGAGTCGTCTCTTAGGTGTAGTACCTTTTAAATTTTTCGGCGTTCCCAGTTCTAGAAAATGGGCCTTCTGTGAGGTCTTCGAGGTCGTAAGCCCCCGTCCCAATTTTCATTGTAATTTTGTAGGGTCCCTCCCAGTTGGCAACGAGTTTCCCTACCTCATAATCATTTTGATTTCTTCGAAGGACGAGGTCGCCGACTTCGAATTCTATTTTGATTACCCTTTTGTTGTGTCGGGCAGCTATTTTTTGTTTTAGTGCTATTTCCCTTATGGATGCTTCACTTCTGATCTCGTCGATAAACTCGAGTTCCTCGCGTAAGTTCTCTGCATTGGTCTGGAAGTGTGTTTCGACGCTTGTTCGCCAACTGAGTTCGTTCGCCTCAATGGGGATGACAGATTTTGTACCGTATATGAGTCGGAAAGGAGACTCGCCCGTCATGGAGTGAGGTGTTGTTCGATAAGCCCAGGGGACTTTATGAAGCTCCTCAGTCCAAGCGGTTTTGGTTTCGTCGAGTCTTCTTCGTATTCCGAGCAAGATTACTCTGTTTGCGGCTTCGGCGGTGCCGTTTGCTTGAGGATGTTCCACATAAGTGAAACTTTGCTTTATGTTTAAATTTCTCAAGTAATCTTGAAATTTGTGACCGATGAACTAAGTCTCGTTGTCTGAGATCATAAGCGCTGGTATTCCGAATCTTGCTAGGATATTCCTTTTGAACAAACGGAGTACATTTTTGGCTGTGATTTTTGCTAGAGGCTTAAATTCAATTCATTTGGTAGAGTAATCTACATCTACGACCAAGTATTTTAGTTGTTCGGCGACTTTAGGGAATGGTCCTAGAAGATCGATTCCCCACCATGTGAAGGGCCAAGGAGAAGTTAGTGATGTGAGTTCAGCTGGAGGGGCGATATGCATGTCCCCATGTCTTTGGCCTTTATCGCATATGGTAATGTAGTCCTTCGCGTCCTTAAGCATGGTGGGCCATAAGTACCCTGCTCGCAGAACCTTTTTGTGAGGGTTTTAGCGCCAAGATGTTGCCCACAAATGTTGTCTTGGGTTTCGGCTAGGGCTTCTTGGGCTTCAATCGGTCTGAGGCACTTGATCAATGAAATGTTGAAACATCTCTTGTAGAAGATTCCTTCCAATAAAGTGAACGAGCAAGCTCTTTGTTTTAATTTCTTTCTTTCGTAAGGATCCGAAGAAAGTTCTCCGCTGGTGATATAGCGGATTAAGGGTCCTCGCCAATCTTGGATCTCAGAGATCACGTCGATTTTTGGTACCTCGTTTCAGGGTCCAGTAAGGCTTTGCTGGTGAAATATGTGGGCTTTTGTCCCTCTAGTGTCTCTCTGATTAGGACAGCACTGACCGCTTCAGAGGAGACAACTAAATAGAGGTACAATGTTTCACCCTCGTCCAGCCTTGCAAAAACTGGAGGTAGGGAGAGTGCGTTTTTAAGGTGTGTTAGAGCACTTTCACATTCATGTGTCCACTCAAACGCGGTTTCGTTTCGTAGAAGTTTGAAGAAAGGAAAAGCATGTTGGGCGAACTTGGTGACGAAGCGGGAGAGAGAGGTTAACATCCCATTGAGTGTTTGGATGAATATTATCATTTTTTCAGTCATCGTTATTTCTCCATAGAATGTTTATTTAAATGAGTCATATATACATGAATGTAGTCTATGATTTAAAATAAGTTAAGCCATGGAAAAGAGGACATACTTTCCTTTTTAAATTAAGGCTGCAAAAAAAAAGTGTTGCTATATGTTGTGAATTCGATGAAAAAATCACACCAATAAAATACTTGATGTGTGGAGAAAAGTAATCAATAAACCAATATCAACGTGAGAACAGTTATAAACACAAGCAAAAGTAGAAAACAACGAGAGAAAAGAAAGTGAGAACACACGTAATTTGTTTACCCAGTTTGGTCCAAAACTAACCTAGTCTCGGGGAGAGAGCAGCCCTTTGTTCCACTATAATGATGAGTAACTTTACAAAAGAGATATCAATGAGTTACAAGAATACGTCTCCCACCTAATTCTACCAAAAGTCCCAATCTCTTCTAGTGACCAAGAGACTCAATCCTAATAGTGTTTCCCAAGGTGAATCAACCTCAACCCTAGTGTTTGTTGTCAAGAGCAAACTCTATACAAACCTTATTTTTCTTGTTGACTTCTAAACCCTTGTTTTCAGCCCCCTTTATCTCAAGGTTTACTCTGATACAAAGTCTATATTTATAGTAAAAGTATCCCTCATAAAATTGGAACAAATCTCAGCCCAAAATTACGTTTTTGTTATATTTTCTGTTGGCAAATTTGGGCCCCGAATTTTCACGTAAAGAAAAGGCTGAAAAACACATCCAAATTAGTGATGATGCCAATTTAACATCAACCACCATGCTGCTCTTACCCTTGCTTCCCACTACACCATGTAGCTCCACAAGTTTCCACCCGACCTCTTCAACCATCAGAATTACTTCTGCCTTCTTGAAGATTCTTGCATCCAACTATGCTGGGAACTTTAGGTAGTTCCAAAATTATACACCTTAACCTCTTCAGCCATCGGAATGCCTTTTGCCTTTTCGAAGATCCTTGCATCCAAACTACACTAGGAATTTTAGGTAGTTCCACAAGTATACACCATACCTCTTCGGCCATCGGAATGCCTTCTGTAACACCCCGTTCCCGAAATAACGTAATAGTAATAATCATAAAATAATAATCAGAGTAATTCAACAAACAACGGAGTATTACACTACTTTTTCAAAATTATTTAAATAGAATATAAAACTA
>Ga0099826_10003725_pt1 | contig 10462 bp, 3 predicted proteins | sample Mtrugardesep15_FD_76830 | JGI IMG/M metagenome (GOLD analysis project Ga0099826, IMG submission 76830) | Root nodule microbial communities of legume samples collected from California, USA - M. trunc garden sep15 | ecosystem: Host-associated > Plants > Roots > Nodule | place: USA: California...
AAGTACTTAGTGTTTGTATTCAGTTGATACATCATATAATAACATCATAACATATAGCATATATCACTCACATTCAATAATAAAGAGTTTTATCATTCCTTTGTATTTTCCTCTCTAAAGTGTGAGTGTGCGGAGATCATTGATCTCAGTACAAAACGTTCTGAAGTAACTAGAACATTCTAATCTTTCTATCAATTCTATATGTGCATGTTCTATCATTTTGTACCAAAAAAAAGATTTGATTTTTAAATGTAAATTTATTGTTGAACTTATTTTATCCAAACATAAACTTCGCGAGCTTAACTCGGTTGATAAAATGCATAATATATAATATATGTAAAGTTAGGTTCAAGTCTCAACCACCACAAAAAAAATAAAAATTCACACATATATTTTTTATAAAAAAAAACATTCAACTAACTTTTAAACTAAATCATTTTTATAAAATAAGTTCAATCAAAATCAATTTTCGTCAATGCAAAACCAAATATATACCTATGGATCTATAATAACACACCATCTAGGTTACAAAAAATATAATTTTTTTAATAAGAAAAAAGTTATTAAAAAAATATCTTGAACCAACCAACCCAACCCCGCCCCAAGTGACAGCAATTCAAATTCCAAAAAACAAGGTTATTTCAGTCATTTCCTTAAATAAATATACACAAAACTCCCTACGCGTTTACCAAGCTCCTAAATTAAGTAATCAATCAAAATAAATACAAACACCACCAACTCTTCATCTATAAATCTCAAGTCACATTCATCACTCAACATAAACAATCAAAAACTCTAGCAAAAAAAAAAAAAAAAATGAGAACAAGTAACCACTTAATTGGTGTACTTAACTTCTTAACCTTCTTACTATCAATCCCCATCCTAGGAGGTGGAATATGGCTAAGCAGTAGAGCAAACAACACTGACTGTCTCAAATTTCTTCAATGGCCATTAATCATAATAGGAGTTTCCATCATGGTTGTTTCATTAGCCGGTTTTGCGGGGGCGTGTTACCGTAACACTTTCTTGCTACGTTTTTATCTTGTTGTCATGTTCTTTGTCATTGGTGTGCTTATTGGTTTTATAATATTTGCTTATGTTGTAACGGATAAAGGGTCTGGAAGAAGGGTTATGAATAGAGGGTATTTGGATTATTATTTGGAGGATTATTCGGGTTGGTTGGAAGAGAGAGTGGCAAGTGATGAGTATTGGGGGAAGATTAGTTCTTGTATAAGGGATTCTAAAGCTTGTAGGAAGTTGGCTAGGAATTTTAATGATGTTCCTGAAACTGCTGATATGTTCTTTGAAAGAAAACTCAATCCTATTCAGGTATGTTCTTATAATTTTTTTACATTTTTTGTGTGTTTTGTGAATGGATAATAATCTGGATCTATTTCTTGTTTTCATGCTTAATCAATGGTAGTTTTTTTATTTAAAAGAAACTATGAAGTAATGAAGGTTTTTAGGATTTTTTTGGGATTTTAGGAGAGTAGTTTTTCTAGGAACCAGTGTAATTAGGGTCTTTAGCAAGTAGCAAACATTAAAAGTTACTTGCTACTAAATGAAATATAAGAAAAAACAAATTAGAAGTCTAACGTATTTTATTCAAATTTTGTACTAAATACATTTACTTTTTAAATGGTTTTAAGAAATAGAAGTTAATTATTGTTTTAATCGATGTTTTAAAATTAGATTAGATCAACCCTGTAAGTTTAAAAATAAAATCGATTCAACTAGCTACAATTCAAATGGTTTAACCTGATTCAATGTAAGTTTAATCAAACTATAGTACAACGTCCGAGATCAAATCAACCAATGAACTAAATTTTCGACTCAACTAACCGAACATCTCAAACAAATTAGTTTTTCTTTGGACATGAAATTCAAAAATATCTACTTAGTCACCGAAGTCCTATGCTTCTCCTAGAGTGTGCTATGCTAAGATTGAAATTTATGTATTTTCTTACAAATGTACTATACCTATTGGGTGATGCGTTATTATTATTATTTTTTTAATTTGAAATATATATTAAAGTTTGTTTGAATTTTTTGTTACATTTAGTTTTAAAGAAAAGTATGGGTTGTTGCTTTGGAGAGAAACAAATTGAATAGCATGAAGTGCATTTGTTTCATTAAATTTGTAGATCTGACTCTTGCAGTATGGAACCCTGCAGCATGTGGAGATGATGGGTTTTGACTCATCAATCTCCTAAAGTTGTGGTTATTTATTTCTCCAATTTATTGCAACCCCATGTTAACTTAACGGTGTATAAAATAAAACTAATAGAAAAATAACACGACTTTGAAAAAAATGGCATAACAATAATGTAGGTTTGATAATTGATGAACATTATTTGAAAATTGATATTATGGTGGCATCACTGTTGATACCAAAGGTGTCATCATCTTATATGTGATATGTCTTGCTATATATGTCAATAGTTTACATCATAATGATAAAAAAGAAAAATAAAAAAGAATGATATTTTTACGATGATATGAGATATTATGGAAATGAGTTGAGACAAAGAAAGTGATGGAATGAGGTAGGGCCATATGGGACGGTGGCCACGTTTCTACATATAATGAGATTTGAAGCTAGTGATAAAACATAACTATGATTGAAAATATTTTTTTCTATTACCTAAGATAGTAGAATTACTTTAACTTGAAACAAGAAGATATGGTGATTGAGGCATGCGATTAGTTGGAGTTTAATATTGTACACTTCAAGTAGTTTTTTAAATTTGATTTGAAAATATGTGTTTACGTATGGGATTAGAAAATAGTACAAGTTTTGAAACTTGATCCCAAAGTTTTTATTTGAAACCAAATTTGAAACTTATGAAACATCAATTAGAAAATTGGAGAATACATTTTATTTTAATATTCTTAATTTCTTATAACGAAAAAAAATCATATTGTTTTTAGCCATATCACCGACCTTTTTTCTTTGTTGGTAATAAACTATTGTGTTATCAACTTTGCGTATGCAATTAGACTATTATTGACTTAATTTTAATTTTTTTGGTTTATGTATTGGCTCCATTTACACACATCTTTATGACTTTAATTTGGTTGGCAAACATGATGTGTATATCTAACCTAAAAGTTTGTCACCTTATGCTTTTTAGAAGCTCCCCCAACTCACATAACCTAAGAATGTTCTATGTTCTATAGGGTACAATTTATATTCAGACAGAATATCTTCTCCCTTTATTGGTCTTCTAGAGTAGAAATAGCTATGAATGGGGCCGCACGAACCAAACTATAAAGTTTGTTAAATTGTGTGGTTGGTTTCATGTTGAGAATAGTGAAAATGTACATATTCATGATTTTAGTAAAAGTATTTGGTTAGTAGTAACTATTTGGTAAAATTGATTTGCCTTCACACATCCTTCTAACTCCAAGTGATAAGATAATATTTTTGTTTTCATCCGAAAAAGATGTACTAATTTGTAATAGTTAAATACGTAAATTTTCTCGTAAGCTGATCAGTTGGTAGAAACAATGTATAATATATACAAGGTTCATTCAAACACCGACTATAAAAAAAGACGTAAATAAAACACTCTTAATAGAAAATATGGTGAATATATTTATGATTTTTGTTAGGGGATGGTCAATATATTTGTGATGAAGGCCTTGACTTATAATATTGGTCATAATAATGCTTTAAGTCTTTTTTAAGGGATATCACACTTTTTGATCTTTTGGATGAGTTGAAATTGTTCTTATCCTATAAAATTTTCTGCCAATTTGGTCCTTTGATTATGTGAGTGGCAGGCCATGTCGGCATGTAATCCATGCCACAAAACAAGGCCGTTTTTGATGGAACGCCATATCATTTTTTCTATGGGGCAATTGTAGTAGTTTAATAGCGACAGGGCACGTAAGATAAAGACAAACACAAAAATCATTTTCTTCCAAAGCAATTGCAGTTTAATAGTATATATTTGTTTGGGAGAAATAAAGAGGTTTTTTTAATTCGCTGTTTGATTCTAAATTTAGGAGTGGAGCAAAATTTCTTATTCAACTTTGCCAACATAGTGTGACATGAGTGATACATATTCGAGTTCTTTAATCATTTGGTTTAAGATTGAATCTTTAACCTATGTATGAAAAATATTCGTTGAGAGATTTTAACTCCATAAACGTATCTCGGTTATCTTTAGATCGCATGTAATTAGAGTTTGGATCTATGAAGTACAGATACAGACACTGGACACGACATGGACACTGACACGTCGACATCTCTAATAATTTGAAAAAATCACACAATTCAGTGTAATCGCACATGTCCGTGTCAGACACCGACGCATGTCCTACCTCTAGACACGCCTAATTCGAGGAGTGTCCGTGCTTCGTAGGTCAGGATACACATATATGTGGTTAGTAAGTTAAAGCCAATGTTAGTTTGAGTCTGTATATACATATATGTAGGGAGCCAAAAACCCTAATTATGGTTGATTAGGAAAAATACCATACATGTCTAATGTTGTCATCTTTTTATTTATCTTCAGTCTGGTTGCTGCAAGCCTCCAACAGATTGTGGCTATGTGTATCAAAACGAGACAGTATGGATGCAAGGAGCAGGACTAGTGGGAACAAACCCTGACTGCAACAAATGGAACAATGACCAACAACAACTTTGTTATGACTGTGATTCTTGCAAAGCTGGTGTACTTGGTAGTCTCAAGAAGAGTTGGAGGAAAGTCTCAGTGATCAATATTGTTGTTATGATCATCCTTGTTATTGTTTACATAGTTGCTTATTATGCATATCGAAACAACAAAAAGATGGATAATGATGAACCTTATGGTGAAGCAAGGATGACAAAGTCACAACCTAGTGCTTTTCATCTTTAATTATTAACTGGAGTATGTAGCTTTAAGCTATTTATGTTAGGACTTTTGGTATTGGCTTTGTTTTGTATCAAACCGTTGTAGTATGTATGACTTTGGATTTAATCTTGCAAGGTGAAAGATTTGATGTATTATTTTGTATATTTGTTGCAATTATGTATTGATACATCTTTGTAAATTAGAAAAAGTGTCTTACATCTAGTCATAATAAATGGTCGTGCTTCAATTCTAATTTCATCTATAAAACATTTTTTTTTCTCATAGACTCTTCTTAATCGGATTTTATTTGAAGCATTGTCAGACATTAAATATGAACAACCCTTCCAATCAAAATTCGAAACATAATTTGACAAGTTATGAAACCATGGTTGGTGTAGAAAACTGGTGTTGAATCTGGTATAACTCCATGGTGCAGAATTTACTCAACAGTTAGTGGAATTAGAGAGGGATAGGCTTAGCCTACTAGGCAACCATATTTTATTGTCTTGCATCCTATGAATTGGTCCATGAATTGTAAACTTTTTGCACCCCGTTTTTCCCACTAATACTTTATTAGTAATAAATATTTTCGAAGCTGATTTTAATTTATTCTCCACTATTTTTAAAAACCGACTCCATCTGAATGCACCATTTTGAACAGACAAAAAGACATTGTTTTTCTCACATTCAAAATGTTGCATCTAGAAAAAAAAACTGTGATTCTGACCCATCCAAAACAGTACATTTAGATGGAATCAATTTCTTAGAAATGCCCGGAGATAAAAACAACTATTATATATATAGTTTTGCCTTTAGTCCGAAGATATACATTAAGATGGATCATACATTAAATTTTTAAAACCAAGCAAATGTCTCTCCCTCTCTAAACTCTCTTTGGGAGTTTGGACGGGAGGGGAGGAGAGACAAAAAGAGGAAAAAAGAATTCATTTTTTGTTAAGCCTCAACTTTTTTGGAGAAAGGGACCATGATAATTCTGAGTTCAGTCGGAAAGTAAAGTCGGACCAATAATTGTTTTTTAGTATTTTACCTTATTTAAAAGCGTGTTTTTTTTTGTCAAAAAAAAAGCGTGGTTTTGGTTAAAGTATTATAACATTTTAATAAAAAAATATTGCGCTCTTGAGTTTGGTTGGATATGGTACCATGTAGCTAAAATTTAAATTTACTTTAAAATAATTATATATAAATTAAAAGATTAAATAAGTTTTTGGTCCCTATAAACATCTTAAATTTCGTGTTTAGCCCCTCTAAATTTTTTTAGCAAGTTTTGATCTCCAAATATTTTTTAGCAAATGTGTATCCTTCAAAATTTTGATTTTATTTTTACAATAATGTTTAGTACATTATAAAAATATTTCTTCCAAAAGTTTAATATATTTAGCAAAAGATAGTTAAATATGAATCTTATCAATTTTAGCAATTAAAGATTTATATTTAAAAATTTTGTGAGAGATATAGTTATAATATTTTAAACTTCTCTTTAAAAAAAAGTCATTAAAAAATGGATGAATTTTTTGACTTAAAAACAAAAAGCAAAGTTCACTATGGAGAACATTAGAAAAGCAAAACTTGTTGATTTGAGATTTTTACAGGAATCTTAAAATAAAATAGCATAAAATGATTGAATGATAGAACAAATTCAACAAAACTCCATGGTATCAAATGTCACCTAAAAAAACTAACTATTTATTATTATTTGCATAACAATTTTATACACCTAACAATCAAACAATTTTTCACCTAACAATCAAATGGTGCAAATTGGACCACCTCCCCCAATGAATCAATGTTAGTAAAAGAGAGAATCCATTGGTGGTTTGTGAAAAAGGCAATTAGAATATCTTAATCTAATCTAATCCATAACAACAATGTCTCTCAAATTATCAACACTTTATCTCCTTGCTTACAACTCTTTTCAAGCAATTGGATGGTTCATATCATTAATCATCATTTTCTACAATCTTTTCTCCACTTCCTCCATCACTGGAACTTATGCTTCTGCCGCCACCTTAATTAGTCAGTATATATTTATTATTCACCTTACTCACACATTATTAATCATTAATTCAACAATATTTTGTTGGTGCAAGGTTTTCTGCAATGTGCTGCATTCTTGGAAGTTATACACGGTGCCATTGGTAGTTTTTTTTTTACTGTCATTCATTCAATTACCTTCTAACTGCTGTTGAATTTTTTGTCAAAAATCATGAAATAATGAATTTCAGGACTGGTGCCGAGCGGAGCGTTGCTTCCTCTGATGCAATGGGGAGGAAGGACTCATTTTGTGCTTGCCATTGTTAATGGAATTCATGAGGTTCTATTCTATTCTATGGATATTGCCATTAGTTTAGATTATTGAATTGATTGACGTTAATCTTGATGACATAGGAAATCAGTATAGATTAATGTCAATTTAATATGTGATAGTAATTTTGAATCATAAGTATTTATCTAATAGGATTAAGGTAACTCTTCTGGTGTAATTTGATCACTCCTCTAACTCGTGTCTTTGGTTCTGTGTTTTCTCTAGGTCCAGGAGTTACCTTCTGTTTTTATCACTTTTCTTGCTTGGAGCATAGGCGAGGTGATTTATTGTATACTTTTTATTCGATTGGATCTAGTTCATTTATGTTGATATAAATCAATATTCACCGGTGAGTAGACAGATAATGGAGCGTAGCAGCTCTGCTATCGAAAAACACAGCTTTTGACCCTAAGCTTTGCATAATTGAAAAACTACACCAGCCACTCTATTGTCGAAGACGTGGACACAATTGGTCAAACTCCATGATCAATTGCTTGTATTCTTCCGTGTTTATTTATTTCTTTTCTTTAGAGACGGGCTTTTCTAACAATTCAACTACTACCATGACTTTGCTTTGCCGTTTAAACTGTTATTAGTTACAAGACCACTTAAAGCAATTTACGATATATTGATATGTAGTGTTGATGTTAAGTACTCATGTATTAATCAAGGAGAAAAAAAGAAACACCATTTTAGCAGACTAATAACGAGAAAATTAATTCACAGTAACACGCGAGAAACTCACCGTTTCTCTGTTAGTGTTGTGTATTGTAGCCTTTTTCACTTTTTACCAAACTCATAGTCATGGTATGTTATGTTATGTTTACAATCTATAAAAATTGTGCTATAGTGGGATTATAACATGAACTCAAAGGTGATTTTGCTGAAATCTTTGGAGATGCAGGTCATTAGATATTCGCATTATGCTTTCAGTTGCTTGGGAAATTGTCCTTCTTGGATCACCTATCTCAGGCAATTTTCTTTCTTACTATTCTATGTTCTCCATAGTGATGGAGAAATGAGGTTAACAAGTTACATTAATACAATATTATTTTGACGTATATGATCGCTTCTTTATCTTTTGATTATTAGGTACACCGCGTTTATTGTGATTTATCCTGTGGGAGTGTTTCCTGGAGAAAGTGAGTTCATATAATTATATCTCTCTCTTATCGTTAAGCTTTGTTTATCAATGAATTTTAAATTGAGTTCTCACTCGTTTCATTCTTATGCGAGTATCATCGACATTTTTATAAACTAGTGCAACTGATTAGTCAATACAATGCAGTGTGGTTGATGTACCAGGCACTTCCAATTATAAAGGAGAAGAATATCTATGCAGATTCATTTTCAAGCCTCCCATTTAGTTATTGTGATTTCCTTAAGGTAACTTTTTATATGCAACTGATTAGTTATGGTGATTGTTTGTTCTTCTATAACCTCACTCTTGGAAATTGACTCATATTGCACATAGAGTTCCGTTCGGTTTCCCTGTGATATAAAACGTTGTTTTGTTCCTTTCTACTCAATTATGTTTGATTTAGTTCTGATTTGTTTTACTTAGCTCTACTTGTTGTGACTTATATGCACCTATGAATCGTCGATTGTTACAATTGATGCTTCATTTCTCTTGATCAGGTCGTAATCGTAGTTTATCCATTCCTATGGTTCAAACTATACCTGCATTTGTTTAAGCAGCGGCGTTCAAAACTTTATAAACGCCGTGACAAGAAAAGAGCATAAGGAGCATAATTCTTGGTTTATGTTAAAAGACTTGAAGATGACAACTTTCTGTTCCACCCGAAAACTGATTCTGAAATTTATTTGCATCTAAAATATTTCCTTTGATTGGATAACAATTGTATGAAATAATGGAATTGTTGTTGTCAGTAACGAATAAGATTTTAGATGCTGGAAGATTTGGTAACATAGTGCCTGCATTATTCTTCACAAATATCTACCTTATGGATATTGATAGGACTCTTTGGCCTTACAATGTCACCCCATGCATTTTAAAGATACTGCTCACTGTATTTTTGTTGGAATTAAGTATTAATGTAGCTTTGAGAATTAGGAGAAATACCTTATATTTAGGGTAGCAGTGGATTTGTTTGAGGAAGTATTCTTTCCTATCACAAGCATAACTAATCAGCTATGCTATTTGGACACACGATTTCCGACATAGTATCTCCACACCCTATACTACTGAGTGTGGACATTGAACCCGAGGTGAGAAAACAAGGAACTGATGCGATGCGAGAGAGTAAATAATATAGAACTCGGAAACCCTTTAAACATATGGTGTCTGTGTCCGGAAAATATTTCTCATAACCAATGCTCCATGGTGGTTACAATTTCAGAACAAATCGAACAATTTTATGTTCGTATCATTCATGTGTTTATAGAGGGAAACAGGATAGTAGATTGAAAGTTCCTCTTCACACTTTCATTTTTGCTCACAAGCACCGCAAAAATACCAACATACCTTGGCGGTGCTTGGTATTTTCGTGGTGCTTGTGAGCAAAAATGATAGTGAGAAGAGCAGTTTCCTTGTAGATTGACTTTGGATCCTATGGCCTATTGAGCCATGCATGTTGTGGCTTAAAAATTGTTAAGTGTACCCCCAACAATATTTTTTATCTTTGTCAAAATACTCCTATCAAATTTTATCTTTGTTTTTTCTCTTCAAGATTTTTGCTTTCATGTAAAGGTATAATAACTGCAAAGATAACTTTTACTGCAAATAAAAAAATGAACACTAGATAACTTTTACAACATACAATTTTGTTTATATAAAAATCATTACGATAAAGATGACTTTTATTAGTTTATGGTGAACAATATATATATATATATATAAAGGAAACTACCCCTTTCAACACACTTTTGAGTTGGAATTTTCTTTCCAAAAATACCCTTAAGATTAAATACAAGTAACACATGTAACAAATAAATAAGAATAAATTTAATTTAATTTAGAGAGAAAAATTACACACAGTTCCTTGTAAAATAACACGTGGATTACTAATTCATGTCACTAATCTTCCCCGTTAACCCTCTTTTACCTCCGTCAACTGTAACACCCTAATTCCCGTCGATAAATATTAAATAATAATAATATATTTAATAATAAGCATGTTACATAATTCGACTTAATATCACAAAAATAATATAATTTTCTTTCGAATTAAAAATTTCAGCAACATAAACATTTCACTATTCTCATTAATAAAATTTATCAATGTCATTGAAGATCATAAATAGAAATAACATTAGTTCCAATCAAATTAAATTA
>Ga0099826_10003726_pt1 | contig 10462 bp, 15 predicted proteins | sample Mtrugardesep15_FD_76830 | JGI IMG/M metagenome (GOLD analysis project Ga0099826, IMG submission 76830) | Root nodule microbial communities of legume samples collected from California, USA - M. trunc garden sep15 | ecosystem: Host-associated > Plants > Roots > Nodule | place: USA: California...
GGGTTTGTCTAACATGTGCAATATTGCACATGTTAAGTTAACTAAAATTAGTAAGTTTTTATTGAAAACAACAATTATTTATTGAAAATTTACATATGAAATATAAAATGTACAAGTTCCAATACAAATTTACTACTTTAAACTTCTTATCATGTGCAAATTTGCACATGATAGAAAAACCCATATGAATTATAGCGCTTTGGGGTACAAGTAAACGACTATCACAAAATATAGTTCTTCTTTATCAGTTCTCTAGTTCTCTAATATCTATATTCCTAATGTTTTTGTAATTTTTTCTATTGCAAAGTAAAATGTCTTTGAAACACGACTTCATCTCTGATGTTTCGCCAAGAAAACAATCGTGGACATTGGTTGTGAGGGTTGTTCATGCTCGGTTTGTTCAAGACTACAAAACTAAGAAAACTACCATTTCCCATGGAGGTGGTTCTAATGGATCGAAAATTATTTTTTTCATATCATTTCAATTTTGAGAGGTGGAGAATGAATTATGAGAGAGTGAATTGGGAAAATTTGTTCATCTGAGAGAGTGATTGATGGTTTCGGGAAAATTTTGGTTTAAATATGAAAATAGTCCCTGCAAATATCTGACATTTTGATTTTAGTCCGTGTAAAAATATTTTTTTAGTTTTAGTCCCTGCAAATATAAAAAAAATTGGTTTTGGTCCTTGATATTTTGTTTTAGTCTTTGTAAAATTGATTCATATTGAACTTGGTCCTTATAATCCCTTACTCTAAATGCTTATTAGGTTAAGCAGCTACTTAACCCTAAATTTTCCCTCTAATCCCATGCTATTTATTGTGTTTTTTCCCTCCTCTTATATGCCTAATTTGAATTTCGAAAAGTTAGAGGTTCCATTTCCCTAAAATTCTGCCTAGGGATAGGTATACGTGCATTGCATGTTTTTATGTGGCTTCATAATAAAAATGACCTTTGTCATACCCCATGCAAACTCCATTATCTAACCATTTATCCACGTTGTATCTGTTTCCAACGCAGACCAGATATCTCTCTATATATATGTTTAACCCTTACCATTCTCATTCATATCTTCTCCTTCAAATCTCATAAGTTCACATGTCTGGCCGTAACATTGAGACATTGTTGGCGTTCCACTGCCTAACTGGTATGGGTATAACACATTCTAATTTGTGATATTCAATTTTTATAGAGGTTCGTACTTTATTTATTTGTTTGTTCAATATTTTGATAGGTCCTTTGATCAACAACCCTGTTTCTGACATGGACATTGTTGTGAACAAGTTGTTGTTGAAGTACCGTACCTACATAGCTGGGTACGAAGTGGAAGAGGTGTAGATTCATACCGTTTTTTAAAGCAAGACATTCCTTTCATTTTTTTTCTCTATGAACTTATTTTCGCTTATCCTTTACTGTAGGGTGATGTGATGTTACCACCCATGTTCGCAAATGAGTTCGGTGACAAGATCAATCGTTTTGTGAACCTAATTGGCCCTAAGAAAGACAAGTTCGAATTGTTAGTTGAAAGGATTAATGGTTTGGTATTTCTGTCGAAAGGTTGGAAGGCCCTCCGTGATTTTTATGGGCTAGGATTGGGAGCGTGGGTGACCTTTGTGTTCGTTGGTCCAGGACAGTTCGCCATTGTTGTGAAGGACAGGTTTGGGAAGACTGTGACGTGTCCAATCTTTGAATAACCTATGCGATTTGTCATTGACAAATCAAATGTTCAGCCACATTTCGACAATGACCTCCCTCCATTCGCAGCTGCCCTCTCTTATAACCACTCTGCCAACAATCTCAGAATTGATTTTGTGAAAAAATTGACTGAGCATGATGTTACCAAAGGATTTGTGGTATATATATTGATTGTATTTGTTACTTCTTTTGCTTAGCGTTATTGTTTAGTTGAAATAATGGATTCGTTTTGATTGTCAGATGCTGAGGCACGAAGGAAGGTGTTCCTGGATATTAGATGATGCTCAAAACATTATGAAAATGGTTGATGACTGTGGAAACTCCTGGGATTGCGTTCTGACATTTGGAAAAACTCCTTACGAGCATTGCAAGCTAAGCGGGGAGTGGAAGCGGTTTGTTGAAGGTCGCAGGATTTGTAAAGGTGTGAGACTGAGGATTGGTGCCCCAGTTGATGGACCAAACCAGACTATTTATGTTTCTGTGATTCCCAACTGATAATGCATTTGGTTTGAAGATGGTTTTGTTCAAGGATCGTTGTGTCCGTTTTTCCTTTCTTGTCATCGTTATGTTTTTGTTTTGTATTTCTTAGGGTCTTTTTTTATGTTGTGTCTTGGTACTTAAGTTTTCCCAGTCAGTTATCAATGTAATGAAGTATCAACTAGAGTTTTGGGTCATTTCCGTTTTTGAGTCAATCATCCGGTGAAATCAATTATCAATGGAATGAATTATATTTTGTTTTATAATATATGTAAATATTATATTTAACTTGCTATCTATTTCAGTTCATATATCCAAATTTCGTGAATAATGATATAACATTCATCAATGATAAAACCGTAAAGTATAAATAAAATATCAGCTTTCTTTTTGACTATGAAGAAAATATCAACTTTCATATAATGTAATTAATCCTCAGATGGCAATGTCAAACAAACAATGTCATTCAAAATATATTGTGTGGCACATTGATGCAAATCATACTTATAAATGACAATTTATAATGATTCAAATGGTTAGATAATGAAGTGAAAAGTATATGTAGATTTATTTTATTTTTTTGTTGTTAAATCAAGTTTTTTATTGACAGCAATGTTATATACCTTATGCAGTACAGTATGAATGATTGATATTTTTTAGTTGTTGAATATACATCTAAGAAGTTCCTTTTAAATCATTCCTTTAGTACTACTTGAAATGTGGAAAATGAAAACTTAAATAAACATAAATGCTCCTCCCAATATCCTTCATGAATCTCACATTTGTTATACGTGAACCGTAGATTTTTTGAGTTTTTTTTAACTGAAGTTTATGCATTGAACTAACAAATTTTGAATTCATGAAATGCTTATTATGAGTCAGTTTCGTCAAAACTAACAAATTTTGAATTCATGAAATTGTCATTAGAATAATAAAGTTTATGCACTGTAGACTACGTTTAAAACTAACAAATTTTGAATTCATGAAATGCTCATTAGAATAATAAAGGTTAATTATTGGCAGACTGTTTTTTTTTAAGGAAAATTTTGGCAGACTGTAAGCATTCTCAATGTCGTTTGGGACTGACAATGTATCAAAGTTTGATTACAAAAATGTGGATTAATAAAATATCATATTTGTTATATTTTCTATGTCAGTATGTAAACGAGACTGTTAAGCTCACAATTCATTTAATGAGAAGTTAAACATTCAATTGGAGGGATTAAACGTCTCTTACCCTTTCCAAAGTTGTTTTTTTGGGTATTAGCCTATAACATTAACTGCACATCGAGCAGAGGGATAGTTTTGGTGTAGATTATTAGTTTTTTTTCTGTCACATATATTGCTTTACCTTTATTCAATAGGCTTCCATATACAGAACAAAACAATTCTAACTTACATTTTTTCTCCCAGTCGAACCAACTCAAGTTTTTTTTCTGATGGCATCCATGTGCGTACCAATTTCAGCAATATCTGGGGGGAGGAAGGACCTGAAACTTAAGGCAAGAGTTGCTCACATATGGTTGATCCGTGACAAAGATAAGTCAGATGAAATAGTTTGCATGAATATGTTGTTAGTTGACGAGAAGGTATCCAACTTAATGACCTTTTCCATTATTCTTTTAGCAATTACAGTTTCTTACTAATCAAATATGTTGAATTATTTTCTACGTGTGTATCAGGCTGACAAGATTCACGCTACTGTGAGGAAGGGTTTTGTTGATGATGATCGTCAGAAAGTTCAAAAGGGCCATGCGTACCTCATTGAAAAGTTTATGGTAGGCTTTAACGAGGGTCCCTTCAAATTAACACCGCATAAGCACAAGATCACCATGATGCAAGGTTATAGGTTTACGAAACTAGCAGATTTGAACAGAATTCCTCTTAACAGTTTAGAATTCGTATCTTTTCCAACTATTTTGCAGTCGTATGTAGAAGACAAAGTAGTTGGTAAGTATATTTATTCATATAAGTTTTCAATTTGCCAAAGATTGCATATGATATCTTATACAAACATATTCTTAAGTACTTTGTTTGTGCAATTATTTGGACATGTTTGTATTCTGAAATGTCATCGAACTTATGTAATAATAAGATGCTCTGTTTCTATTAAATTGAATCGATTTATATTGATTTATCAATCATGTATTCAATAGAACTCAAGTTTTATGTACTTCTGTATTTGAATATTCGTACTATAAGAAAACTGTTTGTGAATATGCTTGAGTACGATTATATCATAGTTTATCAACAATTTATACATGATATTATATTTTTCATAGAATTTTGTCATAAAATATTCATCGTCGATCAAACAATCAATTTACTTAAATCATGTTGCATTTTTTTCTATTGCATATTTGAGAACAATTCTGTAATCCAGATGTTTCTCTTGATTGAACAATTAATTTGGTTAATAAACAACTAAAGACCATATTGCTGAGATGTTCTCAATCGTTTTAATTTGGTCTCACAATATCTCTGATGTATGCAGATGTTATCGGTCATGTTGTGGAGAAGGACACAATGAGGGAAACAGAAAAAAAAAAGGAAGGAAGAGCAGGGTCATTGACTTGACCCTAGAAAACTTGGAGTAGGAACACATATTCATTTTTGTGCAAATTTTTATTTTTATTTTTTATATGATTTTACATAACGTCGTCCATGTTGATATGAGGTACAGATATTTTTTGAAGGCGTTGTAGGATTCATTGTTCTCTTTGGGGTGAATTTGCCGATCAAGTTGTTCAATTTTTTGAGTCGCATGATATGTCTAAACCTGCAATACTTATCATGCAGTTCGGCAAAACAAGGAAGTATATGGGTAATTTTTTTTTATGTTATTTACTGGATAGATTGGGCATTCACTATTTTCAGACATCAATTGACCTAATTTATATATCAGGAGCTATGGGGTATCGAAACTCATTTTTCGGTACTAAGGTTGTAATCAACGGCGAGTACCAAGATTTTGTGAACTATAATACAAGGTATACTCTCTCCTTATGATGCATCATATGCTGCACACTTCATCATATGTAAGTTATGATCAAGTTTTGTACCTTTAACATATATTATTGTCCCGCAACTTATAGGATGGGAAATGGTGGTGGCCAAATTACACGTGGTGTAAGTCAGATGTCTGGTCACAGTAGCGAAACATAACTTAACATGTGATTTGCTTGACGGTAAAAGAATGACTATCGAGGATATGATAGAGGCGAACCATGTAAGCAAGATCAATATAAGTATACGATTGACATTATAAGTATAAAAATCAGTTGGTTTAAATGTCATCGATACCTTCAGATTGGTAACACATTTATTAATTATTGTAGGCGTGTCATGGATCAGTTCTTGCAACAATTTGTGAGATTGAGTCAGGGACGAAGTGGTATTTCAGGTCGTGCACTCAATGTGCTTCATTGGTGACTGTTAATGATGGGAAGTTGTGATGCAAAAAATGCACTGAATGCAAGGGTGTTGTGCTAAGGTAATCATTCGAGTAGCAGTTTTTTGTTCTTCATTTATCCTTTACTCGATTAATATCAACATATATATTATATAATTATGATGTTAATTTAATGTATAGGTTCAAGGTTCACGTTGTTGTGATGGATGGCACTGGATCCACTACGTTCGTGTTGTTTAATCGGATCGTGTCTCAATTTATCAACCGGACTGTCCAAGACATGCTTGATGTACGTATTATTGCATCGAATTTATAAACATGATGATAATATACGATCTTTTTCGTATATCTCACACAATTACTCAATTCTATTAAAACATTGTTAAGTTCCGAAAATATTTGTTGTGATTTCTAATTATACTTGATTTTGTCAGGGAGGTATCACTGGAGAGTATCCAGCTGATTTTGACGTGTTGTTGGACAAACAGATTCTGTTCAAGGTGGAGGTTAGCAAAGGTAACGTCAATTATAGGTGGAGGAACTATGCAGTGAAAAAGGCTACTTCGGACGATGACATTATTCAACAATTTTTAACTAAGCATAACCTGAAGGTTTAAATACTTCAACTACAGATTTGTTTCATACTTTAAGTTTCAGTTTGTATGGTAGCATATGCAATATATACGTGTTTTTTAAAAGATGGTTCCCTTTGCAACAGGTGTCTGGTGAGGAAGACGTTACCGGTCACAACCAAGATATGTCTCCCAAACCCTTAGGACCAAATGTTAGTTTACAGTCAGTTAGTGACCATCTTATCTGATCATATGATCTATACACTTACTTATTAATTGATTTTTCTCTCTTTATTATAGGAAGCAGTTGAGTGTGTTGACTCATGTAGCAACGCTGAGATACTATCTACGCCCAACATATATGGTCCTGATTTGCTGAATGATCCAGAAACAATTTCCTCTACTTACAATGTATGTAATGAAAACGGCGAAGAGTTTGACGTCCCTGACAACCCACTTAAGTAACACACTCTGTTGCTTAATAATCCATTGCGCTTAATTTCATACAACTTTTAAGGCGTGTTCATATGTTTATTGGTCAGCTTCAATTAAATACAGTTACATTTTAGAACTGAATTGCCTACTTAATTGAAATAATTATGAACATTTCGCAGATTTTGATATCATTAAAATAGACGACGGCCAAGAAGGTATTGTATTACACATTCGTTTTTCACTTTATCAAATTGTATTTTAAGTCATTTGGATAATTATACCATGTTTCTTTACATGCAGATGGAAATCCTTATTATATACATTTTGGCATGCCTGATGTTGTTTGTTGCAAGTGTGGTGCATACATGTGGTTTGAAGAACGAGTCCAGAAGGATTATAATCCATCGCAACCTCTATTTTCACTGTGTTGCAAGCAAGGGAGGGTAAAGATTGCTTACCTGGATTTTCCAGAAGAGTTAAATGAATTATATTACGGCAATGATCTTTTCTTTGTCTGTTTTTTTGAAAACATGTCATCGACTCTTACGAAGTTATTTGACTTGCATGTGTAATTAGGTTTTGTGATGTTAATCAAGATCTCTAACTAGAAAATAATGGTTGTTTCCAAAATCTAATCTAATAAAGAAATCAGATATGTTAGTTGAACAACATTTCTTGAATTTTAATGTTTTTTTAGCATGTGAAACACATATGATTGGTCATAATTTATGATTTTTATTTATGTCTCTTTCAACAACAAAAAAATGTTGATTCACCTACGATCTTAACCTATATTCTTAGAAAAAATGCATCAACATTGTTGAAACAAATGGAAATTAACATCTATGTAAAAAAATGATGAAACAGGATGCATGCATTTAAAGATAGAAATGTTTATAGCATTCCATGGAAACACATTTGTAGAAACAATGATGTTACAAACTACAGAATATAACTTTCATGCAATGACACCTAATCTTAGTCATTGAAAAACATGAGAATGTTTACTATATAGTTGCACCAGTTTCTCTTGATCAGAATGAAAGAGACACTTTTTATGCATCAAAGTTTTATAATGGTCTGTGTCAGCCCTTTAAAGAGTAGAATAAAAAGGTGCTACATTGTCGTCGAGGGCGGTTTCAGGACGTCATTCACAAAATCGAAACTTTACAATTCAAGCAATCATGCGTTTATAATCAGTTGACAACATATTAACTTATTCAAACATATAACAAAGATTTTCAAAATAATAGTGTTAAAGGTTTTTAACTAATAACAAATAAAAAATAGAGAAATTAGATGTGTAGACACATGGCTTTGAATAGGTCCGCCCCTGCTCATCAAGTTGAGTAATTTTTAATTGGTCAAATACAACTTTTGGTCCTTTTAGTTTGACATAATTATCAAGTTAGTCTTTTAAGTTTTGAAAGTTTCTATTAGGTCCTTTTAGTTTGACAGAATTTCCAAGTTAGTCCTTTAAGTTTCAGATGTTTCAAATAGGTCCTTTTAGTTGATAAACTATGTCACTGTTACCCCTGTTGTTAGTATTTGTTTAACCGATGTTGTTGTAGCCATTCAATTGTTGACTTGGATCAAAATGATGTCTTTTAAAAGCTCCAAGGTGTCAAAATGCTACGTTTAATTGTCATAAATGATCATTTATAGTGCTAGAAAGGTAGCTATTTACAACAACAAATGTATTTCTAACACTATTAAACGATATTTATATTGCTAGAACGATATTTGTGACCATTAAACGTAACGTTTTGACACCCTATATCTTTTAAAAGGCAACGTTTTGATCCAAGTCAACAACTTAACACCTACATCAACATCAATTAATTATTAACTGACAGCAGGGGTAATGGTGAAATAGTTTATCAACTAAAATGATCTACTTGAAACTTTTGAAACTTAAGGGACTAACTATGGTATTTTACCAAACTAAAAGGATCTATTTGAAACTTTTAAAACTTAAAGGACTAACTTGAAAATTCTTTCAAACTAAAAGGACCAAACGTAGTATTTGGCCTTTTTAATTAAAAAAGGTCACATTCCAAAAACAAATTTGCACGTCAAACATCAAACACCACCAGAATCTTCATTTGGGATTAGTAACACCATCATGGCATTCACCCTCAACTTTTCGTTTTTCTTGCTATTGCCATCTTCAATTTGATCACCCAAATCAATCATCTTCTAGGAGTGAAGATCTTGTAACAAACATTTATTATCATAAAAAATGACATGGAATTGTAAAGACTAACATAGGTTGGAATTGGAAATTAAGTTCAAATTGAATGATGGAGAATATAAGACATTATCTAGGTAAAATTGAGGTGAAAAATGAATTGTGCCATCATGATGAACAAGCACAAAAGTTCCATTAGGTAAATTTACAGGTTTATGGGTAATTTTATGAAATGAAGTGAACCAGTGTGTGGAAGAAACAATGTGTTCATTAGCACCTGAACCCAAAATCCAAATATAAGACTTAAAGTAAGTAGAACAAGAGAAAGTGGATGATATATCTGACAATGAAGGTGAATTTGTGGTATGTATATGGTTGGCACTAGCAGGAGGAGATGATGATGATGAAGGAAGCATATTCACTTGTTGTAGCAAGCTCACAACCATCATACTTCTCTTGAGAAATACTAGAACTAGGAGAAGCCACATCATTGCAACTTTCTGGTGTGGCCTCATTTGCATCATTACTACTTGAGGCATTGACAGAAGAACTCTGATTATAGAAATTGGGATGTCCATGCTTAGCATAATAATAATCAACCGTTTGGTTATTTATTCCATAAAATATGCAGTACCTTGGAGGTTTAGGTCCAGTAGAATACCCCCTTCCTCTTCCTTGAGCTTTAGAACGTGAATCAGAAGCATTAACCAAAGAGACGAGTTCATCAATAAAAGAATCTATATAATGATTATTGTTTTCTTCCTGAATCACTAAGGAATGTACCTTGTTAATAGATTGAAGAGGATCCATCGTGAGAACTTGAGTCTTTACAACAACAAATTGATCATTCAATCAAGTGAGAAACTGAATAACTTGATCTTCAAGTCTGATATTACGAGCTTCTCACATGGCGGCGCAACGGCAAGGACGTGGACAAGTGCAGTGAGGCATAGGGCGATGAGAATTCAACTCCTCCCATAGAGTTCTCATCTTAGTGAAGTAATCTAAAGCAGATTTTGAACCTTGTTTTCAAGTTGTTGATTGTAGATCGAAGTGTATCAATGCCTATTTTATCAACTTTAGAAACATGCTCTTTGAGATCTAACCAAGCATCAATGGTGGATTCATGGAAAATAAGTGTTTGATAAATTTGAGGCGAAACAAAATTGATAATCCAAGATTGAAGCAAGTGGTTACATCGTTCCCACACGCTTCGATTCAAGTCATCTTCATCAGGAATCTCCTTTGATCCATCAACAAATTTCAATTTGTTTTTCCCGCCAAAAGCACGAATCATGGAATGAATCCATGTGAGGTAATTCGAACCATCCAAGAGAGGAGTAACAAGAACATAATTCGGTCTTTCACTTGGATGAACATAGAACACAGATTCAGTATCAGGTTGTGTTTGATGAGGAATGACATCAAACTCTCACAATAGATGGTGTCGTTCATGCCAGCATGTGCAAACCCAACTTTAACCATGACAACTTCCTCAAGTCTGCACGCCTGTACCATTCTTTTCCATCCTCCACCAAGCTTGATGTGGTGATATGGCCTGGTTCGAAATACAGTGATGCAATTCCACTTGTTTCCACAATCATCAATCATTGTCAATGAAGTGGGCTTTTTCCCGATAGTTAAATCACACAGGCCCTTGTAAATAAGCATCTGCAAAAAAA
>Ga0099826_10003727_pt1 | contig 10461 bp, 9 predicted proteins | sample Mtrugardesep15_FD_76830 | JGI IMG/M metagenome (GOLD analysis project Ga0099826, IMG submission 76830) | Root nodule microbial communities of legume samples collected from California, USA - M. trunc garden sep15 | ecosystem: Host-associated > Plants > Roots > Nodule | place: USA: California...
AATTTTATGTTAAAAATAACATCTGATCTGATATAGATAGCATTTACAACATTTTAAACCATAAATAAGAAATTCAAATTGTTTTTTTTTTATCTGTTCATCAAACTTTGGGCCCGTTTGTTACGGATTTAAAAAAAGTGATTTTTATTACGGTAAACAAACACAAAATAGATTTTAATTTTTCACAAAATCTCTAAATTATTTTATGTGAAAATCACTTTTATTTTAATCCGTAATAAACGGGCCCAAAGTTTGATGAACAGATAAAAAAAACAATTTGAATGTCTTATTTATGGTTTAAAATGTTGTAAATGCTATCTATATCAGATCAGATGTTATTTTTAACATAAAATTAGGGTAACCATAGTGCAATTAGTCTACAACTCTGATCCTTGCTTTGCTCCATTCAATTTGGTGGAGATAAACACAATGAAAATCAAAGCATATGAAATTGTGCCCAAAGCATTAGGTAGGTTGCTACTTTGACAGAAAAACCAGTAAAGGGGACAATACTTGTACCCAGTATTGAGACTAATTGACATCTTAATTTCATATACCAATGCTTACAGGGATTATTTACTGGTGTTTGTTTGTGGGATATGTAGAAATTATTATGTAAATATGAAGCACAAAACACTACTCGAATTAGGGGTGTCCCGGTGTCGGACATGCGTCGGTGTCCAACACAAGACTTATAATTACACTGAATTATGTCATTTTGTCAGATAATTATTGTGTCTGTGTTCGTGCTTCATTTGTAAATACTTTAACTCATGAGACGAGAATCAGGAGAACAAAGTGACATCAAAATACAAACGAATGAGTGTTGTGACCAAGAGTTTCTTGCATACAATGACTATAACTTGTCATTTATTCAAATATCAATTTTCAATCCTTAACCACCAAAACATAAAAACATCAATCACTACATTTAGAAGCAATTGGAGTTCAGATTACAAAATGTATCTAATGTGATCACTTATTATTTATTAGCATTCAAAATAGATGGCTGATAAAAGCAAAATATATGATCAAGTTGAAGCAAATCATCATCCATAGCACCTTATGGGATCATTGCAGCCCTTTTCAGCAGACTGACTGAGGCCTTTGCCTCCACCCTTTTCCAAATACTGCTGATGATATTCCTCTGCCCTATAAAACCTCTTTGCTGGAAGAATTTCAGTTACAATCTTGTCCTTATGTTTCAACTGTTTAGCTTCTTTTGATTCTTGGGCTAAACGAGCCTGTGCTTCATTGTAGTAATATATTCCTGATCTATATTGTGCACCCACATCACCTCCCTGACAATACATACATATAAAGTGAATTTTCAAATAAACCAACAAAAATGTCGAAAATTCAAAAAGTTACATTCACATATAATATTATACTATCATATTAATATATAAGATAAACCACAATTTTCATTCATAATAGAATAATGAACAAAAGAGGTTACCTGGCGATTGAGGGTAGTGGGGTCATGTCGTGACCAAAAGAGATCCAAGAGATTTGTATAAGGACACAGTTTCGGGTCAAACTGAACCCGAACCACTTCCACATGATTGGTAGTTCCAGTGCAAACCAGTTTGTAGTTAGGATCGGGTGTATGACCCTGTGTATATCCAACCTCAGTCTTCACCACTCCAACAACTCGCTGAAAAGCAAGCTCCACACCCCAGAAACAACCTGCACCAAACTCACCAAACTCGTGATCCGGGTTATCCGGAATATCCAAATCCGGGTCAAAAGCAGGGTTGTGCTTCCCGTTTCCGCCTTCACTTGTAGCCATTGTAGTAGTTTTCAATTTCAACACTGCGGTGTTAACTATATAGGAATTGAATTTAATTATTACTTGCCATAAGAACCATAACCGTTTTCTTTGACTCGTTGAAAAATGAATTATGCTTATAATATTGGTTGGGTTCATTTTCACATTGTTTTGAGGCTATCAATAGTTTACCAATCTATTTTGGAATTTAGAGATGCTAGGGAAAATTATTTTTGACTTAATAAAAATGCCATTCATCCTTCTACCTTTACCACATTTTGGTAGTAAGTGTTTGTTTGATTTAGATGATGCATTTTGTAAAAAAAAATGTTCTATGTTAGCGAGGCGTTAAAAAAAAAAGCCAAAACTAATTGAATGCTATGTGGCTCAAGTGATTCACAACACGTTACACAATAAAACACAAATAGTTTTTTTTTTATTGAGAAAACAATAAAACACAAATAGTTAAGATTAATATTTATTTAGATTTGTTTAAATGATTTTTTTGGTCAAAGTTTAAATTAATATTAATTATTAATAAATAAAATCTCTCCAAAAATTATTAATTAATAAAATAATAATAGTAATAAATACGGTTAAATCAAATAAAAAAAGTTGGAACATTGGCTTTTAGAAAATTTGTTTTTTATTGTGTCGCATAGCTTGAAACAATTAATAAAAGGTATGATAAAAAAAAGAACATTAATATTTTATTGGTATTGTAAAGTTAATTATAATTAGTCACAATTTTTCTCAAAAGTAACATAAAATAAAATACAGAGGGGGTATCCCCTAAAAAATAAGTGAGGGGAGTATCATTTTGCAGGACAACTATAATAAGTGGTATTAATACGAAAAGATTATAACATCTTAAGTAAATTGTATTGATACAGTAGTGGTAAGAAACTTGAACACTTTAAATAAGTGGTTAGAGATTTGATCTATAACTTTTACATACAGAGAAAACTTTGATTAAGTTTAGAGAATTCATCTTATGTATTTAAAATATTTTTTTCGACAAAGATTAGTTATTGAATAACGACGTTGAATGTTTCCTAATATAACATTGTTATAAAAATCTCCAAAAAACACATTGTTGTAAAACACATTGGACAAAAAAATTATGTGTTCATCTCAAGGATATGGAGATTGAAGATCAATGGTTTTTGAAGACAATACAAGATGAAGAAAATTCATTTAAAGTTCCAAGACATTGTAACAAGGAAGAACGATCGAAAAAGAGACGAAAATTACAAAATCTACACTGGAGGCACTGCCTCATGCGCCCCTACACTTGGGCCATGCGCCTCACTTCATGCGCCTTGTGCATGGGTGATGACCATGAGGTGCCTTTTGCTTGTTTTCCAATTTTCTTCGAGTGGAAAACCCTAGTTTCTATCTCTTAACCCCTAAGTAATGATGTACTATAAATAGAGACAATTGCACACTTTTATTCATTCAGATCCTTGAGAAAGCTAGCGGTACAAGGCAATGGTCAAGTATCAGGAGCTTCACGGCAGAGGATCTCCATCCTCCTATTGTTCTCTCTAGGGTATGTTTCTCAATTGTTTTATAATGATGTCGGTTTCCATGTGCGACTAAACCTCTTTGATTAGGGTTCCACAATGAACCCCTTCTTATTTTTCTGGATTCTATTAGAAAAAAAAAAATCATTCAGTTTATGTTTTGATTGTCAGATTTAATTTGCATATGTATGGTCGATAATGTTTTTACAATTGAGAATCTGAATTGGTAATCTTGAAAATTGATCTCTAGATGGATTATAGGATTGACAACCCTACTTCCATTCGATCTTGACAATAGTAAAATCATTATTTTCTTAATTAAATTCTTTTAATAGAATATAAGTATGAATTTATGGTTTTGACTCATCTTAAGGGAACCCTGCAATGGTAACTGGTTGAATTGCGGGGATATTAAAATAAACTTCAACTGATACATCACGGGGTCTTAACGCTACTTTCTTAATCAAATAGACAAGACATAAACTAATTATTTACCGAGTTAATTCCATCAAAGGCGAAAGGGGATTCAAGGATTCTCTAATCGTCGTTAGCATCTGAATCAAATCAACCTTATCTCGTATTGGGTAGTGTTATATAACCCTGCAACCCTTTTAATCTCTTTATTTTTATTTATTTTCAAACAAGTTCCTGTAATTACCAACTTGAACGATAATGCATGTGAAGACGATAAACTTACTACTTTATTTCTTGTTACAATTTGATGCACTTACTAATATTTGTCCTTTTTTCAATCACTAATCTTGCTTGCCCTAATTTGTTTTCAACCGATGTTTGTCATTGCTCTTAAAGTATTGATTCCTCTTATCTTTTTGTTCACTGTATTTCATTTTGTTTTGTTTTTCTCCACATGATAACCCGTCATCAACTTGAGTTTGATGAAGAGAGGATTGTGAAGACTCCCTCTTTTGACTTTTCCGATCAGCAAATGTGTAATTCTTCTTTATAAGGCCCAATGAAGGATGTGAATTCTTGGTTTTTCTAGTGATTATAGTGACTGTAGCTTATAGGGCAATGTTGGAACAAAGGAATTGATTTTGGAAAGAATAGAGAGGGGAAGAATATACATGATGGCTTATTTACTTATAACCTCTATTGCTTGACATGCATAGCAAGTTACTTGTTATTCAAGCCAACTTCTAAAACAACTTCTATAACTAACGAAAGTATATAAGAAACTGCATTATTATTCTTAACAGGCAATGCTGACTAACAGTGGGGATAGATCACTTGTGGCTAAAGATGAGAACTGAAGTCATACAATGTTAGACGTGATAATAAAAATTAATTCTTGAATGTTTACTAGTAGCAGTGCTAATCTTAGAGATTTTTTAGTCTAATGAACTTCACTAATTTCGTTTATATATTCTGAAACATTTGATGTTCTCGTCTTAAAACTTTTTTACTGTGCTTTGATTGTTTCGTCCCATTCCTTGCCTTGATTGATTTGTAAATATTTATCTTTAACAAAACATTTCTTCTTTTTTTTTTGTCAAAAAAAAACATTTCCTTTTTAAATTTGAATTTAATTTTGAAAATATTTTTTTGGGTTAGATTTTAAAAGAAACTGGATTATTGACTCGTGCGACGCATGAGTTTATTGTTAAGGGATTGACATACGAATAATAAAATACAATATATAATTGGTAACGGTGAAAAAATAAACGGTGATAATCTATAGTAGACAAAATAAAACACTTCATAAAATGTATAAAATCTGAAAATATTATAAAAGAAAATTCGGTAATCCTATCAATAATTCGGTAGAAGAAAAATGAAATTTTTAGTATATTGGCATGAAGTTTCATCACACGTTGCGAAATACTTCCTCATATACGATAGACGTGACATTGGTATCTTCACCATCTTCATTAGTGATCAATATCTTTAGTCCTTCTGGAAAAAAAGGCAACAAGATATGAATGAAATTGGTGCGGTACATTTTTTTAGTATTAAATAAGTGTACAAAATATTGTAAAAATAAAAGGCAAGAGGATAGGAATGAAATTGGCGCGATACATTTTTTTAGATGAAATTCGTTAGGTTCAATTATTGCTAACCTATTACAACAAATTGGAGGGAAATTATTAAATTAAAATGTTGCAGACGTAACAAAATTAATAAATAAGGATAAGTGTGTGCACAAAATATTGTAAAAAGAAAAAGACAACAATATATGAATGAAATTGGTGCGATTCATTTTTTTTAGATGGAATTTTTTAGGTTAAATTACTGTTAGCCTAACACAACAAATTGGAAAAAAATTATTAGGTTAAAATGCTGCAAACTTAACAAAATTAATAAATAAGGATCACTAATCTCATTCGCGCACGCATGGGTTGTTATCAATCTGACAAACCAAGCTTCACTTTCACATGCATCATTACCTCCACTTTACCCAATCACATGAAAAATGAATTTTCAAAACAGTAAAGACAAATCTTTTTTTTCTTGTTTTGTACCGGTTTCCGATCCACCAATGGTAAACGACTAATTTAGCTCATGTGTAAAGGCATGTGCACTGACCAAGTGTTGTTTCTCCTGAGAATCGAACCTGGTATTCCCGAAAAATGAATTTTCAAAACAGTTAAGACAAATCTTATTTAATAGATTTTAAATTAAATATAATAAATTTAACAGATAAATAAATAAAATATTAAGCTTTAAACCCCAAGAAAAATCTATAACCAATCTACGATACTTTCATATAAATAAATTTACATGCAGTATCAAAAATATATAGAAGGATTTAGTTTTTTTTGAGCAAGAAGGATTTAGTTATTATGAAGTAAAGTTGCATGACACATGACAAGTTGGTTTCATTCTTATTTGTAGAAACACAAAGGAAGAATAACAAAAACTTTTTTGGAGGGAAATAACAACTAAACATAAATAAAAAAAAGTGAACCAAGAATAATAACTAAACTTCATTTTTTGAGGTTCTACAATGTTAATATTGAATCGAAAATTGAGGAACATAAAACAACTTTAAACAAGAATATTAACTAGACTTGAACATCTTGTCGAAACAAAAAGAACTAGACTTGAAACACCTTACAAAATAAACCTAATTCATAATTCCCGTCGCAATATTTGCATGAAAAACTAACATCATTATCAAATTCATCAATAAGCCTCCATGCTGAATGTTTCTTCACCATCTTTACTGCCCCACCACCGCTCTGACATGTGCTAGAACAACACAAAGATAATTCTTGATTTGGAACAACCACTGAATTTCTCACCCACATGCTTCGAATAAAATATTTCACTCTCTTTCTGCAACTCACAAGACTAATGCACGTTGAATTTTTCAGTTCACCAAAAAGATCAAACCCCAACTTTCTTCCTTCTTCATCTTCAGAATTAGCCATCAAAAGCATAGAATAAACATATTTTGCTTCATGATGACCCCCTAATGCAGCGTTCTTCACATTCTCAAAAGCTAAATTCACCATCAAAGTGCTAAAATATTGCACCATTCCTTCACGATAGATAATCTCCAAATTACCACTTTCCCTACAACGATTCAAGAACGTGGTTTCCTTTTCATCGGTGAACCATGGAAGTGGAATCAATGCAAATTTATCTAGTGCTGCATGTTGATAAACGTGAGGATCTTTTAAAGCTTTACAAAAATCTTTGCAACTCAATGTGATTTTGTATAAATCAGCCATTGAGAAAGTTGCAACCTTTCCCACTATATTTACCGATAACTCGTTTGGTAGAGCCTCTACAAGGCTTGTAGGTGTCTCGTTGGTTTCTTTCTTGGCACTTAACAAAGCCATGAGAATAAACTTTTTTTGTTTTTTTATTTTGCTTTTCTTCAAAGTATGGTTTATTAAATTAAATATTGGTAACGTCTTTATATAGGAGGCAATGAGCCAAGAAATTGAAAATAAGATATAAGAAGATAATTGCAAATAAGATATTACCAGAAAAATAAAATAAGAATTTGTCCAAATAAATGATACAATAACAAACTATCCTTGACATGAGTGCAAATTTAATTTTGAGAAAAAAAAAAGTAAACATCATATTTGGAGATTTTTTTCCCTGAGAAAAAAATTAATTTGGGAACTTTTTTAACAATTGAGATTTTCATTAAAAAATCAATAAAGATATTATAGGATATATTTATCTATTTTTTATTTAACAAAAAAAATTATCTTTTTCTATAAATGTGTGTGTATATTCGAAAACATACAATATGAAAGATGTTAAATGTTTTTTTTTTCCAAGTAGTTTAGTGGCTAAAATTCATTTTTTAAAGTGAATAACTGGGGTTTGAACCCCGACCTCTGCATATAATAATGTATTGTCCATGTCAACTGAGTTATGCTCACGGGGACAAAAGATGTTAAATGTTTATAAAGGTGTTACCAAAAAAATATTATTGTACCAAAAAAAATACAATATGGAATGTTAATAAATATGTTACCAAAAAAAAATATTATTGTACCCAAAAAAAAATACAATATGGAAGATTTTTCTTTTTTAAAGAAAGAATAATATGGAAGATGTTAATGGTGATAAAGGTATTCCTTGAAAAAAAATCTTGTACCGGAAAAGAAAAATATGCAATATGGAAGTTTTTTTTTCTTTCTTTTTCACGGGTACAATTGATTTTTTTTTAACGACGCTATGGAAGTTTTGTTTTTGTTGAGAGGAGGACAATATAGAAGATGCGACTTAATGTTATCTCGTTTTGTTTAAATAATAAAAGCTTTATTTTTATTTGAATATACTAAAAAATTATATAAAAATAAAAAGTAATATAATATAGGTTTAAATAGCACCTGGTTAGAGGAAGGCCCACTTGAGATTGTAGCCCAGCTCTATTTGATATTTCTTCTTAAATTTAAATGTTGTCACCGATCACGACAATGCTTTGATGAATGTTGTTTAAATAGTTTTCCTAAAGTCAATTGTTATGTTGTGCCAGTATCACATTTACAAAAATGTTTGAGCAAAATGTATGAAAGATTGCAAAGTTAAGGATCTTAAATCTAAAGATGGGAAAGAGATCAAATCTAACGATATATGAAAGACAGTCATGGATGCATGGTAAGCTATAGTGCAATCTGATACATAGTATGAGTATGTTGATGATTGTCGTTTGTTCAAAATTGTATGTGTCTGCATAAACTTTCCAAAAAAATTGGAATACGTGGAAACTACTATTTTTGGACTAGTAAAGGAGAAAGTTGTAAGGTATTAGACTGATTGCGCCACACTTGATTGAAAAAAGCATATGGATAATAGTATGGGTGACATGTGTAAAAGGTGGGTTTCCATTAACAACATGATAAAGTTGCAGCATACTCAGATACAAGCCTCGTTTCATATAAGAACATAATTTTAATGGAACACCAATTCAAAGTAAATGTGTTTTGGTTAAAGTTTGTTAGAAACATGTAAAGGAACACATTGCATTTTATTAAAGACCAGGTAGATCAAGCATTGATTTGTTGTAAGGATAAATCCAAGTAATTAGGGTAACATGTAGATTTTCGTGTGCAAGTACAATTGCCAAGAAGATAAAGCTCAATGTGCTCATTGGTTTGAATGAAATTCACATTTATTGGAAGAGGTTGTGGTTCAAGGATTGCAATCTTGCTAAGGCCAAATTTATAATTTGAAATGTGCTAGATTTCTTTGGATTATATAATTTGAAAGACCCCAATAACATAACATAATGCATACCCATGCTTTTACCATGATCCTAAAATATGAGTATACATTGCAGGCATGATTTAAAGCTGTTAATTACAATATGAAGATGCATATCAAAGCACAGTTTTGACAATTTGTTTTATCGGAACATTTCATACAATCAAGCAATCGATCACATTCTCATTGGAGCATGTCGATCCTCTCCATCCAGACACACAGGTTTCACACTTGAAGTCAACATGCTCAAGTAGGAAAAGTATGTATCTACCAGGAATAAGTCTCATAACCCTCTTCTGATTCAAGTCGACTTCCCACACAGGGATCAAATATTATTGTTCATGCACCAATTTGTTGAAAATGTGGTGGGTGTCGTAGGTGATGGTCATTGTGAGTTATGTGGTGTTGCTGACATATGTGGCATGTCTGTTAATGATCATCATGTTATCCATATTGATCTTATACGAGAGCTAACCAATGACAGTGTTTGTCAACTCCTCGTGAGTGGGATAGAGAATCAATTCTATGAGGTAAAAAATGCTCTCACTCAAAATTGACTTGCGCCTGCACCTCCAGATAAATAGATGATTATGCCAGACATGAGCTTTCTTATTGCATAAAAATATAAGTATATGGTAGTTCTACAATCCTTCAAAAAAGGTCGGTCGGAAACTTTTTTCTTTAGGTGGTTCACAATGTGAAATAGACTGAATCATATGTCTTCCACATGTTAATGATAACCATTTTATGATGGAAACATTTATTTGTTTTTTGTTTATATCTAATAATATCGTTGCTTGTGTGTAAATGTAATAACTTTAATTTATATTACATGTATATCTGAAAGACGGTGTCCAATTCCTCCCATGTATGTACTATGGGATCGTCGTCGTATAGATAATGCAGAGCCTAGATGTAACGCCCTAATTGTTATTTTACTATTTTTGGTTGATTTTAATATGTTTTATGTATTTTATATGATTATGTGAATATGTGGTGTTGTTATTTGATTTATAATTATTATATGATAATTAGTGATGATTTTTGTGATTTAAGTTAAATTAGGAGAAAATAATTATTATTTAGAATTATGGGGTTAATTAGAATTAATGAGTTTTAAGGAGGGAGTTAAGAGAAAATGGAGGTTATGTTTTGTGGGAAAAGAAAATAGGAAAGAGTCAGACAAAAACATTTGTACGTATCAGTATGAGAAAAACAAGCTTTTGGGAGAGAATAGAGAAGAGCCAAGAACAAGGGGAATTGCTAGAAGAGAGATTGATTTCTGTAGTTAATTGTTCATCTAATCAAGTAAGGGTGAGCTAGCATTTCAATTGATAATATATATGTATGATTTCATGGAATTTGGATGGTAAAGGGGTGGTTTTTGACTTAGGTTTAAGAACATGATGAACTTGCCAAATGTTGTTGAATTATGTGGTTGATTGTGTTTTCTGAGTTGTTTATGATGTTATG
>Ga0099826_10003728_pt1 | contig 10459 bp, 6 predicted proteins | sample Mtrugardesep15_FD_76830 | JGI IMG/M metagenome (GOLD analysis project Ga0099826, IMG submission 76830) | Root nodule microbial communities of legume samples collected from California, USA - M. trunc garden sep15 | ecosystem: Host-associated > Plants > Roots > Nodule | place: USA: California...
AAAAAAAAAAAAAAAAGAATATGATGGTGTCATCCTAAAAAATAATTTTCTTAATTCGTACAAAAAAAAAAAGGAAAATTGATTTATACGTTTCCTCAATCCATTGTCCAACTACACTTAATGAAATAATTCTATTTTATTTCATCAAAGATATGATATTCTTACTCATTAGTTTTCTAAAGGATGCTCTTCAATTATGGAATATGAATTCACAGTTCACACTAGCTTGGTACAATACTCTGTCATACATATCTCTCCTAAGACATTTTAGAGGTTTAGACTTCATTTTATATCACTGTTATCTAGATCTTAGTTTGCCGTAATTTTTTGTTGTTTTTCTTGCTTTGTCTTATACAACAATCAAAAAATTTCTTTGTTTTCATGTTGATTATTTTATCAACAATTAAATGCTTCATAGTAGTCAAAATTTCAAGCAAGTACGGTCATACTCAGGACATATAAAAAAGTATAAGATATACTTCTCATTGATAAATAAAGCATTGTCAATACTATATATGTCCTCGCACATGCCACATCGTACAACGAAACACGTTTTGCTGCACGGCACAGCCGCACTACCCGTGTTGTAGTACAGGTATCTCGATTAGTTATATCTAAACTTTGTGATGCTTTAGGGAACAACTAAAGATATATAAATAAACGTAAATATTGACACGAAACCAAAACAATAGAGAAAAAGTAGTAGAAACACACTCAAAGTATAAGGGAGAGAGAATTGTCTCAAAAGTTATTTTAAAATTGTTGTACAAATATCATTTCTCTTACATATATATATAGATATATGTATTTGAGCTAGAGTAAAGATCTCGTAAAATGTTCTCGGGTTTACGTTATGAGTTGAAACTCACACTTTCAACATATCAAATGTCTTTGCAGTTATCATATGAGTTGCAGAGATAAATACTTTTAAAAAATTGTACCAAAATGAGAACATGCATACAACATGTGTGCCAATTTTATAAGTAAAAAAGGAAAGTTCTTTAAATTATTTAATTGCATCATACTGGTAGTCATTTAATTTTATTGAGTCCACATGTTTTTTAAGTTCTATTATGCGTACACTATTACCATTTTCATACATTTCATAAGAAAAATACACAAGTGTCTTGTTATATATATATATATATTAGACACATCCTAAATCCTACACCTCTTTTCCATTTTCTATGCCTTTCTCTTGTCCATTTTAAATTAGGTTAAACAATTTGAGAAAATATTGTGCGAGAGGAAAGAGGAATAGGTTGAAATACGACTTATGCACATAGATTCAAGAATCAAATACGTTTTTACAGGAACCAAAACTGATATTAAAATAAGTTTTTGTTCCTTATAAATATACAACCTTTTGTTTTTAGTCCTCTATACAACAACACATTTAACTTATTTTAACAGTGAGGAGCAAATTTGTTGATGGAAAATATTTAGAGCGTTTGAAGAATTGTTTTTAGAGAAACTAAAAAAAATGCCAAATTTATAGGGAAGATGTTTAAGAATTCAGTGATGCTATATGTCCCGACAGATTTTTTCGAGAAATTTCACGATCATTATTTTGTGAGTTAAAAAGCCAAAATACAGATCACGCTTCTTAACTAAATCCTGGATTTTGTGGAATTCACCCCACTAATGGTGATAAACAGCCAATCACAACAAATCGTGATAATTTCTTGAGGTTTTGTTAGCTGGTTTTAGCATTTTTCTTAAGAATTTCTGAAGTTTTGGATAGTCAATTTATTCTTTCGTCCCACGATATTTGTTGCATTTTACCATTTGACAAATCATACATATTAGGAAAAGAAATGATAAAGGAAAGAAAGAGAAAAGTGACTATACCTCTCCAAAAAAAAATGACTATACCTAGTTACTCATTAATTATTGATGTGTTTTCATGATCATAAATACTAAATGAAGAATAAGCAATTAAATTTATATTGAAAACTTAAAAAAAAATTGAAACAATATTTTTCTTTTGAGAGAATATTTTTTAAAATGTGATAAATATTTTGAGACATGGAGTAAGAAATTTAGGGATGGATTTTTGGGACTTTATTGCCAACATTTATTTTTGGTCCATATATTTGGTAGTAGTAAGCAAAGTTAGGTAGAATTTGAGAACTATGCAAATGATATTTGTTGTATGTATTTTACCCTCAAGGAAAATCATAATGGCAATTGCAAATTGCAAGCAGAGTTAAAACGATAGTATAAAGTTTGATTGATCATATAGGTATAAACGATGTATCTATATGTTCATAAATTCTCCTCCTCTAATTTAGATTTAGATACCGAACAATGTTCACAAATTCTCATGTTACGACCAAATGGTATAATCGTATCAACTTTGTCCTGCATTATCAATGTTTTAAAATGATCATTAGAATTATAAAATGTTAATAATGTTTATCTATCTATTCGGATATGTTATAAAATGCACGCGTGACGTTGCTCACTTAGTTTTAAATGCATCTTCAATATTATAAACTTAATGAGAGACTAATCCTTACAAATAGCAATGGATGGAAGAATTAGAATATCGTCAATGTAAGGGTCCTAAAATGCATTTGTTGCAAACTATTAGGAAACAGATAAAATGATTTCATCCTTGAATGAAGTGTTTACAACACGTATATATACAAGAATGTAGGTGTACTGTAAGTAAACATAAGCTAGCAACTAGATAATCAAAAGTAAACTAAGGTGGCTTGGGCTGCAAGTAAGTTTTGTCCTTGAAAGTTTTCTCTTCTTCTTAATTTTATGTTTTCATTTTCTTGTACCCCGCTATTTTGGTGCTTGACTGGTGATCAAACACAAAAGGTATTTGATCGGATCCTTACAAACTAAGGAGTTAAGATGCATGTGGAAGCGTGGAACCTATCCGTAAATTAATTAATTCACCATCTGCGGGACCGACTCAAGAATAAGGCTACTAAAACCCTCGCTTTAGGCCTACCAAAAAAAAAAACAGTTTTCATTAAATTTATAAGAAAAAAAGATCTCATATGCAGACAAAAAAGACCTCGTATACAAAAACTTGTTTTAGACCTCTTATATTTTTAAAATTATTAGGTCGGTCATCACCATCCAAAAAACTCCATGTACAAGTGGTCTGGCATCTTTATCTTACTTTTTTGGATTTATTTCAGAAATGTTAATATGAATTATCAAGAAACAAAAATAAACCGAAAAAGATATTGATAGTTTTTTGGATTATAAATTAGTTTTTAAGAAATACGTGCTTGAGAGTGAGAGTGAAAAATTTGTGTAAAAAGTCAGATGATAAACAATTTCCCATCGTTGCTCTGTCCAATACAAACAATTTCCTTGTATTACTGTTTTTATCCTTGAATATATAAGAATCGAAAAATATATAAGAATCGAAAAATTTAATTCTAAATATTTTATAGTAAAGATTTAGTTCTTCAAATTAAAGATTATTTAGTCAATTTAATTCCTTCACCAAAATAATTTTTTAAGTTTGATTTTATTTTTGAGCAATATTCAATATTATTTTTTGTAAAGTTTATGTAAAAAAAATACATTACATAAAACTCAAAATTTAAATTCTATTGAATAATAATAATATATTTATTTTGACAGAAATAAAATTATTTTATTATAATTTTGATCTTGGGTGATGATAAATTGGATTGGAAAATTGAAATCAGAATAAACTAATAATAAAAATAAATGAAAAAAAGTGAAAAAAATCGTCGACAGCAGGATTCGAACCTGCGCAGGCAAAGCCCAACAGATTTCGAGTCTGCCTCCTTAACCACTCGGACATATCGACGCCTTGATGTTTAGTCTTCGCTTATAGTGTAATTAAAACCAAAAACATGTTTTTTGTCAACTTGTATTAAATAAACAAATAGCATAGAAATAAAATAAATATGTTATAAGATATTTAAATATTTTAGTCACCATTTTACCATAAATGAATTTTTTTAGGACATTTTTTCTCTTTCAAAGACATATGGTTCCATTATTTAAAATCTTTATTTGATGTTTTTGAAAATTATCAAATTAATAACCACTTCCAGGTTCATATTTATATATTAAATATAATCTTTTTAAATTTACTGGCTCTGCTATTTTCACTTGGATAGTGTATTCTTATTACTTAATAATGAATTTGCCTATTTGATTGCTTGGAGAAATGGTTTTGCAACATTTTGCACTTTCTTTCTTATCAAACAACAGCAGCTGAAATTTTCACTGGCTAATGGCATCTAATATTTTTTTCCTTCTTATGAAACAACTCAATGTTCTTGGCTTTAGCCAGCCCTTTCTTTTGAATCTTTCATAATCTTTCCCATTTAATATTTGCACCCTTTTATTTCCATGTGAGGGAGGTTCTTACAACTGAAACTGGGTAATAAGAAAAATATAGAATTGCACTTGCAAACATCAAATACATTATACACAACAGTGTTTAACTGCAAAAGTACTACTAACTCGTACTCGTGACAAGTTATATTTGCAGTTTCTAGGGATTATTACACGAGAACATGACGAACTGATTTTGAGTCACACACAGCATTAGCGCGTCTAAATTTCACCTAGAAATTTCATCTGGTTCATCCATGACGCAACGGTTGACCTTATTTTTTCCCATGATGACATCACTCTTTCCATAACGCAAAATGAATGCTTAGCCTTCGCTTCCACTTCTCGAACAGTACTAAGTCTAAGATATGATGGTTGGGTGCAACTTTTGGGTACATCGGTGCCTTGATAAGCCTTACATATATAGCTTAAAAAGTTTTCATAATCCTGAAGCAAAAGAAATTTGCAAATTCATGTGAGTTCCACAGCATAACATTGTGAAAATTTCAAGCACCAAAATAAGTTGTTTGTTTAGCCAGGTACTGTATCGCAAGACTAACCTCGTAGAGCGGTTCTCCATCCACAACTACCCATGGAACGTACTTGTGAGGAGGCTGTAGAGCATTTGTTTCATCTGCGTACTTTAGCTCCAACTGCATCGAGATAGTAATTGCTGCTTGTGAGATAAAAAAGAACTTATTTACCAACAAAATACGTACAAAGAACTTTTTTCAAGATTATTATGATGAAAGAGCCAAGTTAATTAAGAAGCAATGAATTGGTACGTCTGTAGTATATTTTTGTAGTGGTTACCGCAGCAAAGAAGCGCTTATCACCAATATTATACTACTTCAGAATTCCGTAGAAAATCAAAACCAGAGGAATTTTTACTATAGCAGGTTTTGAAATTGTTTAAATGCTTCTTTAGATGATATGCCTGATTAGCAGTAGACAAGGATATCAAAAAGCTAGATAAAAGCATTGCCACTATCACTATGTTAACCATCAAAATTTTGCTTGAGATGGAAATTGTTCCTGAATAAACTTCAACAATGATATATAGACTCATCCCATCGATAACAACTTTCTTACTGCCTGGATAACATTTTGCAAGGTAGGGATAGGGAATATATTCAAAAGGGATTTTGCCAAATTATCATGAAGAGATATGATTGTTCAGAAATTATAATAAATTGGCAGTTCTATTATCGCAAAGAAGCCACGAGTCATATTACACTGATTTATTGCGGTAATTATTGGAATAAGTAAAAAGAAACTGTCATTAGTATATTATTTTGTTGAATCAAAGAAACACAAGCAGTAAATGAGCACAGAACAAATGCCAGATCAAAACATTTTCATTAGCACCAAACCACTATCCAAGTGAGGAGTGTATCCAACACACTATTTCTCTCTAACACACTATTTTCAACCACTTTTTATCATTGGGTGAAATTCAGAGTTGGGTTCGCTCCCTAATCGGTAAGACCTAAATAGGGTTCACTCTATGTTGAGAGTTAAAGAGAGTGTGTTGCTAGCGTCACTTCAATCCACGTTTCACATGAAAGAACCGGTAACAGCTAGTTGGCACTTGGCACAAGTACTGAGTTTCAATTATACATTCTTCTTTGTGCAATTAGTTTAAATAAAGAATCAAGAAGGCTCCACCATTCTAGTTCATTAAGTTCCATAAGATAGTTTCATTTAGCAGTGTTGGTAAAACTTCAAGCTTCATACCAAAAATTATAGAATGACAGAAAATGGGAATTTACACACTATTATCTAAACGAGAGCACGGTATTTCAAGGATAACAAAATAAAAAACTAACCTCATTTCCACGTTCACTACGATAACAATCACTAACAAGTTTTGAATCCAGACCCAGTTTATCAAAACAAGATTCCCACTCTGTGCGCTTACCCTGATACGCTAGATCCTCAACACAATAGATGAAAGAGAAATGTTTTTCCTGCAAAAAGGAGAGATTCATAAAAATAAAATACATGTACGGCTATAATAATGAGATACATTATACATGCAAAGCATTGTTATAATAAACCAAAAGAAAGATCCGATTAAGCAATATCTACAACATCAAAATAAAGGCTTAACTGTTCTTTCGGTCCCCCTTTTCTATCATGTTCATGAAAATCGAATGAACAATGAACTATGTACTTAAGTAAGCCTTAATGGCAGAAACACTTATCATATGAGTGCTTATGTATAGGCTTTTTCTATAACAAAAGAACAATTAAAGTCAAATAGGTTTCATCGAAATAGAAACATAGTGAGGTAATGGACAAACAAAAAAGAGCGCGAATTTAATTCACTAAATAAAATTTCTATGATATATCTGGTGTCGAAGTAGGTTAACATTTCTATTGGCAAATAGGGGAAAATAAGCTGAAACCAGACTATGGATATGTCATAAGCTCTTTCCATAATCTCTGTCAAACAATCTCACATGTACTTCTGCCGGTAGGTAAACTCAAATAAGTCAATCCACGCATGTCACAAGTCTAAAATTACCATGGAAATTGCTCTTGCTTAATTTTTTACAACCAGTACTAATTGTCATAGTAGTCCTCATTCTAATTAATGAAAGTTCCCTTCAAATAATTAATGAGTTAAGGGTACAAGATTTGAATACCGGAAAGTTCCCTTCAAATAATAACAGAACAGTTAACATTCTAACCTTTGCCATTAAAAAAATAAAAAATACAACTCAATTGCATACGGTGTCCGTTGTCACATACGGTGTCCGTATTTTGATATTCAGATAACACAATTCAATTGTTAAAGGGGCAAAGAAATTGTTACCAGTTGAGGCCAGATATCAATAGCACAAGCTTCAACCGTATTCAACAAACACTCATATTGACCATGCTGCAAATATTCAAATCCATCATCAAGCTCAAATTAGTTCATTAATGAATTACTTAATAAAAACAAATATATAGAAAATTGAAGAGTGTACCTGGCAATCAAAGGTGGAATTACCTCTGAGTTTAGCATTTCCCCATGGAACAAGTTTAAGGTCAACAATTGAGAGAAGATCATTTTTGAAGATTTGAGGTAGGTAATTGACAATGAAATTGGCACTGTAAGGACACAAACTTTCATAGTATAATTCTAAGGAAACTTTGTTGTGAGATTGAGAAGGAGAGAATAATGAAAAGAAAGAGATGAATAAGATCAGAGAAAGAGGTAAAGTGTTTGAAGGAGAAGAAACCATGGCTGAACTGAATCTCAAACTCAAAGTAGTTGAGTTGGATTCGAGAACATTAAGAAAAGAAACTATATTTTGCATGCGTAGGACCCAACATTAACACACGTGGACAACATTTTTCTTCTTTTGTCTTGTTTCTCAACCACATGTCCATTCACTCCACAATACCTAAAAAGATTAATTTTGCTTATATTTAGAATCGGATGGAGCATCATTTTTCTTTCTGTTTTAATGTACTATCAATTTTTTTTCCTTTAACTAATTTTTACAGTGTCGTTAGAAGAATTTTTTATAGAGTTAAATGACTTTTACCCCCTATCATATAATGGTCATTTGGTTTACCTCCTTAAGACTATATGACTAGATAAATGAGATGATGTGACGACTAGATATTTATTTTTATTTTATTTTATTTTAATTTCCACGTGGCACATATACTAATTTTTTTCACACAATATACTACCAAAATTAATTAACTACTCATACTTAATTTTCTTCCAAACTTTTTCCTTTACAATTTTAAGGTTATTTTTTTCAAATTGACTATCCAAATTCATTTTATCCACTTTATTTCAAAAACACACTTTCACACTTTTCTTTATTTAATAATAAACTTTTCTCTCTCATCTTTCTTTATTTATAATAATAAATTTTTCGGGTCTTTGACCCTCTTTTGTACCAAAAAAAAAAGTAATAAATAATAATAAATTTTTCTCTCTCATCTTTATTTATTTAATAATTAACTTTTCTCTCACCTTTCTTTTTTAATGATAAACTTTTCTCTCTCAATCTCACTCTCCTCTCTTATCTTTTTCTTACCAACTTTCTTCATTTTCATTTTCTCTCATCATTTTCAACTTCATTTTCTCTACTAATTTTCAATTTTGTTTTACTAACAACTTTTGTTTTTTAGAGTAAACTAACAAGTGTTGTTGTTATAGCATAATATGATTTTGTATTTTACGATAACACTATTATATCATACATTAATTATGATTTTTCACGGGACGCATATTAATATTATTCACATTCAAACATATTAGTAAGTAAAATCTATGATTATTTTTATTTATTAGTTTTTTTAATACTAAAAAAAGAAGAATATTATAATATACTATGATGAATCATACTTCAATTTTTCCGTTGTTTTTTATAAAAAAAAAGTATCACTAAAAAACCCGTTGGAGTGTACAATTGTGACACGGGATCCATTTTAGTAACTACAACGAGTGATCAGTTTTAATTAGTATTTTTTAATATCTATATTTAAACATTATGACTGCCTAAGTTTTATTAATATTAAAACATGAACAATATTATAATATACTATGATTAATCATACTTCAATTTTTTTCGTTGTTTTTTTAAAATGTATCACTAAAAAACCCGTTGAAATGTACAATTGTAACACGAGACCCATTTTAGTAACTATAACGAGTGATCAGTTTTAATTAGTATTTTTTTAATATCTCTAATTAAACACCATGATTGCCTAGGTTTTATTAATATATTAATAAAATATATGTGGATGTAAGAACTATATATTAATATATTCTCATTTCTGAAATTTAATGGGAACTATATATTGATAAAATATATACGAGTATATGGACTATATATTAACAAAAACATATCTCACTATATGTTTTTTTTAACGAGAATATGTTAGTATATATTTATTTATGAAATGTATTTTCATTTATTAGCTTTTTTAATATGGTCAATACTGAAGCAATAACAATATTATAATATATTATGATTAATCATACTTCAATTTTTTTCATTGTTTTTTTTATAAATGAATCACTAAAAATCTCATTGAACTACAACGAGTGATCAGTTTTAATTAGTATTTTTTTAATATTTCTATTTAAACATCGTGACTGCCTAAGTTTTATTAATATATTCAAAAAATATATGTGGGTGTATGGACTATATATTAATAAAAATATATATATGAGTATATGTTTGTTTTACGAGAATATATTAGTATATTCTTATTTCTGAAATCTAATGGGATTTATATAGTGATAAAATATATATGAGTGTATGAACTATATATTAATAAAAATATATCTCATTATATGTTTTTATACGGGAATATATTAGTATATGTTTCTTTATGAAATGTATTTTCATTTATTATCTTTTTTAATATCGTCAATACTAAAACAAAAACAAAAAATTATAATATACTATGATTAATCATACTTCAATTTTTCCGTTGTTTTTTTTTGAAAATGTATCACTAAAAAACCCGTTCTAGTGTACAATTGTAACACGGGACCCATTTTAGTAACTACAACGAGTGATCAATTTTAATTATATTTTTTTAATATCTCTATTTATCTTTATTTAAACACCGCGACTGCCGAAGTTTTATTAATATATTAATAAAATATATGTGACCATATGGACTATATATTAATAAAAATATATGAGTATGCTTGTTTTACGGTAATATATTAGTATATTTTTATTTCTAAAATCAAATGGAAACTATATATTGATAAAATGTATATGAGTATATGGATTATATATTAACAAAAATATATCTCACTGTATTTTTTTTTACGGGAATATGTTAGTATATGCTTATTTATTTATTCAAAAAAGTATATGTTTATTTATGAAACATATTGTACGATAACATTATTATATAATACATTAATTATGATTTTTCACAGAATGCATATTAGTATTTTTCACACTAAAACATACTTAGTAAATAAAATCTATGATTTTTTTATTTATTAGATTTTTTAATATAATCAATACTAAAATTTAATATATATTTGTTCATATTAAAATTTAATTATTTTGTCATTTTTTATTACTACCGATCAATATATACGTTATTTTGCTTTAAATACTTTACATATTTT
>Ga0099826_10003729_pt1 | contig 10459 bp, 9 predicted proteins | sample Mtrugardesep15_FD_76830 | JGI IMG/M metagenome (GOLD analysis project Ga0099826, IMG submission 76830) | Root nodule microbial communities of legume samples collected from California, USA - M. trunc garden sep15 | ecosystem: Host-associated > Plants > Roots > Nodule | place: USA: California...
AATGAGTTTGATGTGAATTGATTTATGTTTGGATACACTCATATAAAAGTGATTATCATGACTTGATGTTGTTTGGATAGTTTGAGTCAAAATTGATTTTGAATATATAATAACCGAATTATTCTATTAATTGAATTTAACACTAGACATCACATTCTCATTTTTTATAAATTATTTGAACTTATGTTAAAATTATTCATATACTTTTCATATACTTTTATGTAATTGGATTATTAAATTAAATATAATTATATAAAATTAGTAAAAAGAATATTCGTACTGGACCAAAAAATTATATTAAAAAAAGATCGATAAAATATTATAAACCGGTTAGCAAATTCATTTTCAAATAATATCAAATTTACCAAAGTCAATGTGTCATTTTTTTTACCACTGTTAGTCATCGTGTCATCGTGTATGTTAGTCATCGTATTTAACATTTATTGTATATTACATTTTGATTAGTTGATATCTTAAAAAGGTAAATACCTTTAAACAAAAGAGGATAATATAGAAAAAAACCGTGGGTTTAAATTCATATTGGGCAGTGAAGTGGTTTGCATTGCATGCATCCTGTGGAGGTGTCCTGAGAGGTGACAAGGAAGATTTTGTAACAATTAGTTCTTCGTTTGTTTGTAATGCCCTTAAGGAGAGATGCTTCATCTATTGGTTTTCTTGAGGTTTTTAGTTTGTTTTCTTTTGGGACAAATTCCCTTTTATTCATAAAAAAATATACATATATCTTTTTTAAAAATTAGATATATATAATAAAATATCCAATCGGAGTTGGAGAGATGAATTGTAGGAACTAAAATATTCAATTACAAAGACCAATATAGTGTTCCACTCATTCCAATAAAAAATCTTCCAATAATATTTTGACTTTTGGCAACCACTTTCCAATATTTTCCGTTTCATTTGACCCGTCCTCACTATTTTCGGTTTCTTCATTGTGATTCATTACCATCGTTGACACGAGATCAAGAAAATACTATCAATCAGTGAATAGTAATTTCAAGTGTTGTTGTTTAAACATCTATTTATATATGACAATTTCTAAGACAATTAAAAAATTTTTAAAAAAATGAAATTAATTTTTTTTATAAGTCAAGAGCAAAATGATATCAAAAAGAATAGTGTTCAATTAAGTTGGTATCCTACGTTAATTTGTTGTCAATTGCTCATATATATTATTAAAAAAAAAAATGAAATATTGACACAAACAAAAGTAATAGAGAAAGAAAATAAAAATATAATATGAGTATGAAAGATAAAGTTGTCACAAAAATTGATAAACAATAGTTGTTCAAATATCATTTCTTTAATATCAATTGGTTTTTGTAGATAAACAAATCAATAGTTGATATTATATTTTCCTTCAAAAAATTGTTTATATTATATTTGTCATTTATGGAATTCTAGATATGTATCTTACAGGCACATGCTAATATGACCCTTTTATATTTTTTAATAATAATTTAATATTATAAGAAAAATGATTGTGGTTTCCCCTTATGAAATTGAGGACAAGTTGCGACAAGTAAAATGACCAAATATATGATGATATCAACATGTTTTTTTTTGTACAATTTGTATTTGACACTTTTGACTTTCTAGCAAAAGAAGTTGTTTGACTTTTGAAAAAAAGTTCAAAAGATGAAGCATGACAATGTTACGTGTCTTAAGAATATGGATGTTGTGTTTATTAGGGTTTATATTTTGTCATCCAAAAAGATTAGCCGCACAACTTGTTGTATATTGCCTTCCATTTCTTCATAAAAAATTCAAATTCAATGAAGAAATTATATGTAAAATTCAATATTTAATTTTAAATATTTTTTTTGGTCAAATTTTAAATATTTTATTTCAATATTTAATTTTAAATATTATACAAAATACAAAATTACTCTTGTGATAAAAATTATAAACGATTGTTTGAATGAATAAATTTTAAACAATTTTTTAAAAAAATTATAATATTTTTTTATCCATAAAGAAAATTTATATTAAAAAAAATATAAATGGTTTTCCAAAATTAATTATTAATATTATATTAATTTAAGTTAATTATTTTATAATTTTTACTAGATTTCAACTTTAGTTTTAAATTCCTTCAAGAAAAACTTTAGTTTTAAATTATATTTTATAAGATAAATGAGAACATCATTTTATTTTATCTATTCCCAATTTCGAATTTAAGATAAAAATTTACTAGACAAGATATGATAAAACCACATAATCAACTTGCTATATTTTGCTATCATAATTTAGATTGTTACAGAGAAAACACTAAATTAAGATGGGAATGGAATATCATAATTTATAAAAATGAGGGAGTACTTACTACTTGCTAACTACCCTAACAACATTCATTTATTATACTAATAACGAAATTAATAATAGGCCAGTACAATAGCCACTAAAATGAGACAAAATCAGTGACCGGGTAGGCAAGAATCATAGGAAGAAGACAGCACCAGAACTGAGGAAGACGACGATGACACTGACAATCTTTTTTATTTTTTTCATAGATATGCTTATAAGCTTTAAATACTATAATTGGACGTGGCGTACCCTTCTATATGGAGAATAATAATAGGAAAATGATACTTTCACATCAAAAAATTGGATTTAGATTGGGTGCAATCAAAATTGGATGCAAACTTTCAATGATTAATAGACTGTTTAAATTTTAAGATTGTTTTTTATTTTTTTTAATGTATAAATTTTGATTTAAATTCTAGACCTCTGATCAAGATCAAACAGACTTAAATTTGTCGACTGCATGACTGCACCGATTTTTTACTGCAATGAAATTCAATTTCAAAATTTTGATATTAAATATGCACTAATTTATTGTATATTTATGAAATACATGTAAATTGTATAACAAATACATCAAGAAAAAAATATTGATGCAAACATTTTTATTTTATTTTTTTGGTTAGGGCAAACTTTCTTTTTTTTGAAGAGGCTAAAATGGAATATATTAATAAAATAAAGTGTCTTTCCTAGCACAAGGTGTACCAAGGAAGAACGAAGGTCAATACAAAAGTACAGAGACCGAACCGAAATTACAAATAACAGAGCAAAGAAGAAAATATAGATGCAAACATGTACACCCTCCGGTCACTATTATAAGCAAAAATTTATATTTTGCATTCAGTCAAGTAATGATATGTATAGTCTTTATTATAGACCACATACGTCATTTAATAAATGAATCTAAAATGTTAACTTTTGCTTATAATAGTGACAGGAGGGTGTATTGTCCAATAAGTACAACTTATTGGTTGTACATAGACATTTAATTGGTTGTACATAAACATTTAATGTGTTTAGACCTAAATTTCAATATGTTATTGAGTGTGATTTTCATTGCTAAACTTTTTAAAAGAAAAAAAAAATTGTTAGATAAGTTTTTAGTCCCTACAAAATTACAGGTTTTCAAGTTTAGTTCTATACAATTTTAATGATAATTTTAGTCCTCATAATATTGTAGTTTCTAAGAATAGTTTTTATCTCAAAAACTTTTACAAAAACTAATTATTTGTTAATCTTCTAAAATAGTCTCTATAAAATGTAAATAAGAACTAAAAGTGAATAAAAAATTTGTAGGGACTAAACCTATAATTCTATGAACTAAAAACTTTTTTTTTGTCTTAGTGAAGTGGTAAGCCACTAAAATTAAACTCATACACAACTGTGAGGTCTCAAGTTTGAACTCAGGTCGCGATGTCCAATCTTACAATTTTGGTATTTGTCGGTTGAGCTAGGACTTCTAGACAACTAAAAACTTATTTAAAACAGTAAAAAAACAAATAGATAAACATATACCCCTATCAGGCTATCACACATATTGTCTAATGTCTAGTATATGCCTATTTTAACCTATACTAATACTTTTTAATTACTTGATTTGATTAACCTACAAAAAGAAAATTATTCTCCTATTTAATCAACATTTGTACTCATCTCCCATTAGATTAGATTTGATTTGATTCTCTTCCCACTCTCCAAGTTTATACCAAAATGAAGCTACAATTCCATTGCTATCTTTTCACAAAGCGGTTAAGCAACAACCTCCAACACTTACACGCATGTGATAATAAAAAAAGACGCCACAAACTTATGAGATTAAATCCAACTACTTAGGCATTCCCATGGAAGATTTATTTATTTTTGTACTAAGAAAGCAACCATAATTTTTCCTTTTTATTTTATTTTTGTATCATGAAAGCAACCATTTAAGATTTTTGTTTTTTTCTTGTGAACTGTATTCCAAACTCAAAGTCATTGTTATTGCATTTACTTCAAGATAAGTGTGTCATGAACACATAACTTGGCCTTTAAATACAAGTACCAAGAACAAAGAAGGAATCATTCTTCATTGTATTCGTTTAGTTTGTTCCTAAACCTTAAAAAGATAATGAAAGGGACACAAATTGTGTTGGTTTTGCTTTGGTTTCTTGGTGTTTATGTTCCTGTTTCTTTATGTTCCAATGTTACATATGATCATAGAGCATTGGTCATTGATGGCAAACGTAGGGTTCTTATGTCTGGTTCCATTCATTATCCTCGTAGCACTCCTCAGGTTTCTTGTCTTTCCTCTTTATGTGTGTGTGTGTGTTTGTTTTTTGTATATATACACCTGTGTAGCACGTAGCACTAACACTTCTGATTGAAAATGTGTCTCGTGTTAAGGTTAACTCGTGTATGTTGGTGTTATACAGCAATATGACACTAATATAAGGGATCACATTTAATGACTTTTATTTTTTTCTAATTATTTTTACAATGTTTATGTGTCAGTGTTGTGTTTGTGTCTGTGCTTCATAGATATACAGTACTTATTCAATTTGTGTTTGATGTTTGAACTTGTAACAATGGTATATTTGTTATTGTAGATGTGGCCTGACCTTATTCAGAAATCCAAAGATGGAGGAATTGATGTGATTGAGACTTATGTTTTCTGGAATTTGCATGAACCGGTTCGAGGCCAGGTTCTGGTCTTTTCCACCTTCATATTGTTCTTCTGTTTTCCTTTTACTATCTCTTACATTGCATTGTGTGAGTTTTCAAACATAAAAGCTTAAAAGTCTATGTAGCACCGACATTTTAGATGGAAGGTGTGTCCATGTCTGCGTCTATGCTTCATAGATAGAAGATCATTTAGATATTTATCAGCTAGTGTATTCTTAGAACTTTTTCCATCAAAAGACATTAATTAATAATTGATTACATATTTTGGCTTGGCAGTATAATTTTGAAGGCAGGGGAGATTTGGTTGGATTTGTGAAGGCAGTAGCAGCAGCAGGTCTATATGTTCATCTCCGGATCGGTCCATACGCATGTGCTGAATGGAATTATGGGTAAAATTGGAACTTTTCAATGTATCATTTTTAAGGAAAGTTTCATTACAATATCTAATCCTTGATTTTAAATTTTTTCCTCCTTAAACAGTGGTTTCCCTCTTTGGTTGCATTTTATACCTGGAATTAAGTTCCGAACTGATAATGAACCATTCAAGGCAGAAATGAAGAGGTTTACCGCTAAGATTGTGGATTTGATGAAGCAGGAGAATCTCTATGCATCACAAGGAGGACCTATAATTTTATCTCAGGTTCTATTATCTTAAAATCATAATAAGTACATGCTAATTTTTCATTATTTTTCTGAAATTATAACTTCTATGTGTAGATGCATAGTTATTTAATGTGAGAATATTTTATTTTTTATGCCAGATTGAAAATGAGTATGGAAACATTGATGCTCATTATGGGCCTGCTGCTAAAACCTACATCAATTGGGCAGCATCAATGGCTACATCTCTTGATACAGGGGTTCCCTGGATTATGTGCCAGCAGGCAAATGCACCTGATCCAATTGTATGTTTTCTCCTTATAAGGGTTTACCTATCCACATAGTTTTATGCAGTTTATGTTTTACTGGATTATCATCTTCCTTTTTTTAGTAAAAGGAAAAAGAATAGTTCGCTCTGTGCTTATCACACGGTTTCATTTTAATGGATTATCCATCTTCCTGATAGAGCTATCTTACCATGTTGATGTCTACAATTGTCCTACTTAATTTTTAATTTTCATAATATCTTATCTTAAATCTTGCAGATTAACACATGCAATGGTTTTTATTGTGATCAATTCACACCAAACTCTGACAAGAAACCAAAAATGTGGACTGAGAATTGGAGTGGATGGTCAGTAGCGAGTAGCGACCTTCTCTATTTAAATCATTTTGTTATTTGAATAGCATACTCCAAAAGTATGATCTTATTTAACTCTTTTTTTCCCTATTGGAACCTTTTGAATTCTTTGAAACCATAGGTTTCTTGCATTTGGAGGTGCTGTTCCTTATAGACCCGTGGAAGATCTTGCATTTTCTGTTGCACGCTTTTTTCAGCGGGGTGGAACTTTTCAAAATTACTACATGGTAATTAATCTCACATGTAGTCAGTGTTGTCAAATAACGGCGCTATAATAGCAAAATTTGAACAAGTTGTTCCGAGATACACTATTTATTACAAAGTATTGTAAAATAGCAGCTGTTGTGACTCATAGCTGAATTTGTACAACTGCTATTTTCCGCAATCCGTGATTGACAACATTGCAGAGAGTTTAAGCTCAAAGTTACTAGGCAAGATAGTAATCCAACTGATACCACAACTCTTTTTTTCGTTGCTTGCTCTAAAATAGTACCATGGAGGGACGAATTTTGGTCGATCAACCGGTGGACCTTTCATTTCTACAAGTTATGATTATGATGCCCCCATTGATGAATATGGTATGCAATCTTTCAATTTCCATATTTATTTTGATTGTATAGAAATGTAGAAACTAGTCAACCTTGCTTCCATATTCAATGTAGAACATAAATAAAAATCAGTGAACAATATTATGAATAAGGTCATAAAGCTTTGTGATGAACCACTAAAATTTAAATATATAAAATGTGTCACTGCTTTGATATAGGAATTATTAGACAGCCCAAATGGGGTCATCTTAAAGATCTGCACAAGGCCATAAAGCTTTGTGAAGAAGCATTGATAGCCACTGATCCAACAATTACTTCTCCTGGTCCAAATCTTGAGGTAATAAGAGGCCCTTCACAATTTCTGGTTTAAGTTTCAAGCTATTCAGTGTCATGAATAATTTTGTTATATCTCTTATGATTTACTTATGAATCTCAGACTGCAGTTTACAAGACAGGAGCTGTATGCTCTGCCTTCCTTGCCAACATCGGCACGTCTGATGCAACAGTAACCTTTAATGGCAATTCGTATCACTTGCCTGGATGGTCTGTAAGCATCTTACCAGACTGCAAGAATGTTGTACTCAATACTGCAAAGGTTTGTCGATATCTTTTCTTCTATTTTATTGTTTAAGTAAGTAGTACATAAACTAAAGTTATTTTCCGTACAACAGGTTAATTCTGCGTCTACGATTTCAACTTTCGCAACTGAATCTTTAAAAGAAGAGGTTGATTCTTTGGACGGTTCAAGTTCAGAATGGAGTTGGATTAGTGAACCTGTCGGCATTTCAAGGCCTGATGCATTCACAAAATCTGGACTACTCGAGCAAATAAACACGACGGCTGATAGAAGTGACTACTTATGGTACTCATTAAGGTATAAGAGTTTCCAAGGTTGAGATAGCTTTTTTTGACTGGAATTTCTCCACGCCCATGTTAACTTTTTCAATTTGTTTTGAAGCATTGTTGATGAAGATAATGCCGGTGATCAACCTGTTCTTCACATTGAATCCCTTGGCCATGCCCTTCATGCTTTTGTAAATGGGAAGCTTGCTGGTAAGGAAAAAAAGAGTTAAAACTTGATATTTCTTTCTTAAATGAAGTATTTCATGAATTATGTAGTCAATGACATTTTGATATGTTATTTCTGAGAAATTTTTCAGGGAGTAAAGCAGGCAGCAGCGGAAACGCAAAGGTCAATGTGGATATACCTATTACACTTGTAACTGGAAAGAACACGATCGATCTCCTGAGTTTAACAGTGGGATTACAGGTTCATATTTTCTTATTATACATCATTAAATCATATACAGCAACAAAATCATGGTTTTTAATATGCATCATCTGGTTAATGTCAATTTTACACGCCACAGAACTATGGAGCTTTTTATGACACAGTGGGTGCGGGGATCACTGGTCCGGTAATATTGAAAGGTTTGAAAAATGGCAGTAGCGTCGATCTCTCTTCACAGCAATGGACATATCAGGTTAGTCTCGGCTTGACTTAAGGCCTGTTTTTGTTTCTCCTTTTGAGTTTTGGTGAATTAATTACATTGGCTGTATTTTTGTGAATGCAGGTTGGCCTTCAAGGTGAATTTGTAGGTCTGTCTAGTGGGAATGTTGGACAGTGGAATTCACAATCAAACTTACCTACAAATCAACCTTTGACTTGGTACAAGGTAATCTTGTTAAAATAAAGCATTCTATTTAAATTCTCAAGTTTTTCTTCAGTTGACTAATGTTGGTACATGTTGTATTAGACGGACTTTGTTGCTCCCTCGGGAAGTAACCCGGTTGCAATCGACTTCACGGGGATGGGAAAAGGCGAAGCTTGGGTGAACGGACAGAGCATTGGGCGATACTGGCCAACATACATCTCTCCGAATTCTGGCTGTACTGACTCATGCAATTATAGAGGAGCATATTCTGCATCCAAATGTCTCAAGAATTGTGGAAAACCATCACAGATATTGTAAGTGTTAGATATTCTATTCTACATGAAGTAAATTGAAGTTGAAAGTAATTAATTAGTAATACGATCATACCTGAAAACTAGTGCGCTTTAATCGTATATATGTAATTGTTGAATAAAGCAGACCTTTTAGATACTGATTGAGTCACTGATCCTGCAGATATCATGTACCGCGATCGTGGTTGAAGCCAGATAGCAACACTCTTGTATTGTTTGAGGAAAGCGGAGGCGACCCTACAAAAATATCTTTTGGTACAAGACAGATAGAAAGTGTGTGTTCACATGTAACTGAATCTCACCCTCCACCTGTAGACACATGGAATTCGGATACAGAATCAGGAAGAAAGGCAGGTCCTCTACTGTCACTGGAGTGCCCTTATCCTAATCAGGTGATCTCTTCCATTAAATTTGCAAGCTTTGGAACGCCTCGTGGGACTTGTGGAAACTACAACCACGGAAGCTGCAGCAGCAATAAGGCTCTATCCATCGTGCAAAAGGTATTATTATATGATTAAAGTCGCATGTTTTTAATGATACAAGGATTATGATTGATCAACAGTGTAACAAAATCTTTACACCGACCTTGTATATGAAGTTTATATTTACTTTTGACCTATACTGAATCTGATGATCATTAACAGGCCTGCATTGGATCGAGCAGTTGTAATCTTGGAGTATCAATTAATACATTTGGAAATCCATGTAGAGGAGTAACAAAGAGTTTAGCTGTTGAAGCTGCTTGTACATAGGCATGTTGCTTCTCTAGCCTTACTACTACCTAGCTAGGACTCAGCTAATAGATCAAGATGATTCTTGATTAGCCTAAGTAAAATGGTATTATAGTTGTAAACTAGATGGGAATGACAATGCAAAACAGTGCATTGTTGATTGCAATAAAATATTTGAATGAAAAAAGTTATCTCTATAATGCACATGTGTTATGATGCTATTTTCACTCAAAAGTTTGGTTTCTAACTTACAAGACAAAAAGTTGTTTTCAATTCTCACATGTGGAATGAACAACTGGCCTATTTCTTATAAGAGAAGTCCAATTAATTTAATTATTATTGCAATCTTTCTAAAAATAAAAAAGGTTTTTCATGGATTTGGATCCTCTGCAACAGCGATTGTACTGTGCAGCACGCTAACAGGTTAGCACTAAAAACCACACTTACATATGTACCTCATCAAAACGTGAGGGCTTAGAAGGCCGTGAGGGTTTGCACGCTACAATATACTGGATCTACGAGAAAAAATTGTATATTCGCGTAGATCAAAACATATTTAAATTATTATTTTTTTCATCGAGAAATTGAGAATCTCTACGAACAAATTGAACCTCCATTTTTGTGGGATAAAAATAGATCATAGAAAAGATGATCAAAATAAATTATCCTTCACAATACAAAACAAATACGAATTAATATTAATCAACATTGAATTTTGCTGAAAATAACAATCATGGGCAACATTTTAGGCCCTTATTTACCCGGAAACATTACAATACAAAGAAAACAAAATAAAACATGTTACCAATTCAACCACAAAGAATCTCTTATTTTTCATGATTCAAGATATTATCAGTATTGAGCAATTAGTCCTTGGCTAGCGGAAGGCCTCTGGAACCTGCAGAGTTTGCAGGTTGTTGAAAAGAGAGATGGAGTTTGGTACTTGTCTTCCCCTCCCATCATTGGCATAGCAACACCTCTCTTGACAGGA
>Ga0099826_10003730_pt1 | contig 10459 bp, 4 predicted proteins | sample Mtrugardesep15_FD_76830 | JGI IMG/M metagenome (GOLD analysis project Ga0099826, IMG submission 76830) | Root nodule microbial communities of legume samples collected from California, USA - M. trunc garden sep15 | ecosystem: Host-associated > Plants > Roots > Nodule | place: USA: California...
AGACACTCCACCAAATATGTTCAATTAAATACTGCAATAAAGATCAGTCATCGTCGAAGTTTATGGACAGTTTACATCAATAACATGATAATAAAAAAAAAAAAAAACTCTTACACAAATAATTATATTTAGGTCTTAGTTCGGAAGATAGGATCCTTTTCATTTTACATGTTATCTATTTCTTCCATTATAGTTTTGAAACCATAAATACAAAAGAGTGACATTAAATGAGTCTATATAATTTTTTTAAAGAAATCCAAATAATTTTATATGCACTAAAACATTCATAAACTTTAGTAATTGAAAGATAAAATGGATAAGACCTCAACTCGTCAGTTTAGTGATCAAAGTTTAGCTCAGTAACTCGTAGACGATACTTCCTTTGTTCATTTAACTGTCATAGTTGACCACTTACACATGTAAATGCACTATTTTAATCACTAATATTTTTAATTATATATTACAAATAATTATTAACCACTAATATTTTTAATTATATATTACAAATAATTATTAAAAAAATATTCTCTCCATTCCTTAATAAACGACTCGTTGGTAAAACTATTTGTATCTTACCGGTTTATGTGGAACTCAGTTTTTAAAGATTTGGACCAACTTTTGAAACTACTCATTTACACGTGTCTGTAATTTAAGCAAGTATTCCCAGCATCTACTGTTTTTTCCCTCTTCTTTATGACATCATGTTATCTTTATTCCTTTCTAATGACCCATCTTCAACCTTTTCTATTTGGGCGGTGGATCTTATAGCCATTTCTAAATTTTGGACCCATAATGGACACTGTACATGTGTAGTCTAAGCATGTATTTTAAGCATCTACGGCTTTTCCCTCTTCTTTATGGCGTCAGAATACCTTTATTCCTTTTAATGCCCTGTTTCCAACCTTTTCAAAGGGATGATGGTTTTTAGAGCCGTTTAAAAAACTTTGGACCCACATTAAAAACTTCTCACTTACACAGGCGTTTAGTTTAAGCAAATATTTCTACTATCTGTGACTTTTGCCATCTTTTTTATTGCATTTTCTTTATTCCTTTGTGATCTAGATTATAAATCAAATACATTAATTATTCAATAAATGTGAAGAGAAACAATTATTTGTTATCAGACCAAAGGCAATATCTAGAAACTCAAGTGTATCAAAAAAAAATTTAAAAAATGTATTTATAAACACGAAAAATTTATATAAATGGAAATCTTTTCAATTAATATTTTTTTTTTAATAATTGTAATACAATTGAATTAAAAAAATATTCTCTCAATTTCATAATTAATGAATCATTTGTAAAACTATGTGTATCTTACCATTGTATGTGGAACTCATTTTTTAATGATTTGGATCAATCTTTGAAACTATTCATCTACACGTGTGTGTAATTTAAGCAAGTATTCCCAGCATCTACTGCTTTTTCTCTCTTCTCTATGACATCACGTTATCTTTATTCCTTTCTAATGACTCATCTTCAACCTTTCCTATTAGGGCGGTGGATCTTAGAGCCATTTCTAAATTTTGGACCCATAATGGACTCTATGCGTGTGTAGTCTAAGCAAGTATTTCCAGCATCTACGGCTTTTTCCCTCTTCTTTATGGCGTCAAAATACTTTTATTCCTTTTAATGCCCCGCTTTAAACCTTTTCAAAGGGATGATGGTTTTTAGAGCCATTTAAAAAACTTTGGACCTGCATTAAAATCTTCTCACTTACGCAGGCGTGTAATTTAAGCAAATATTTCCAGTATCTACGACTTTTTCCATCTTCTTTATTGCATCCTGATACCTTTATTCCTTTCTAATAGCTCCCCCTATAACACCCCGTTTTCCCAACATATAAATAATATATAATAAATCAGAGTTCATCGCAAATAGTATGTCACATTTCGTTCTTCAAAATATCATTAAATATAAATAGAGTTAAATTCTCTATTTATTTAAACAACTTCCTTCGATAATTTAAAATAATGTCGCGGAAAATATTCAACGTTTTAATAAAAATTTGACACTAAGGCCTCAACATCAACAACGTAATAAAATTCCAAATCTAAAAGTGGTTCAACATCAACTTATAAAGAAATATGTAACAAGGAAAACAAAACATATAAATATCCTCATCTCGTTACGTATCAGAGCATGACTCCTATGACGACACGAGGAATCAACTCACATCAGCGGTTACTCATGGTTATCTGCACGTTACCCACGTAGAGGCAACATTCAAACAGAAGGGGTGAGATTTCACATTCGATAATAATAAGCAACAAGTCATGTAAAGAATTAACCAATACAAAACAACAACAAAACATCATCAACAATACTTCATATAATCCAACTACAATTAGCATTCAACTTCGTTCAACGATGCAACAACAACAACTTGACAATGCAACAACAACGACTCAACAAATGCAACATAACAATGCATGTGGTACCAACAGAGCTACTGCTCCCTTTGCTAATGCCGTAATTCGGCTTGACAGGCTACATCCCCCTTCACTTAAGAACAACAGAGCTATAACTCCCTTCGCTAAAGCCATAATTCGGCTTGACAGGCTACAACCCCCTTCGCTTGACAATGCTTATGCAATGACACAACTTAGAATGCAACAACAATATCATCATATAAACATATTAAATCAACCACAGAAGATTTTCACATCAACTCAAGACTACTGGAAAGATAATACAATTATCAACAACTTTCTTGTTTATACCAAAACCCAACTTAAAACAGAAACGTATGAAAAAGACACAAGAACACGAAAACAGGCAATCTGCCAATGAACATTTCGCCAGGCGAGATCAAATACTCGTTGTGGCGAGCTCGTGTTTGGATCACTTCGCCAGGCGAGCAAGGTCATTCGCTAGGGCGAGCTAAAAACAGGTGGCTTCGGGAACTAGATATTTTTCACCCAAAAATCCCAATTTGTAACTTCCCAATGCCCAAATTTGATTCTAAAAGTTGTCTAATCGTTTCTAAACATGAAAAAGCACTCGAAACCATATAAAACTTGACCCAAAACATCATTTCTACAAAATCACAAATTCTACTACTAAACAGTTCGCTAGGCGAGGCAAACACTTGTCAGGCGAATCAACATCTGGGCTACTCGCTAGGCAGGGAAAACACTCGTTGTGGCGAGCGATGGCATCTACTCGCCAGGCGGAAAGATCACTCGCTGTGGTGAGCGGTGACAGACAGGTCTACGAACAGACCTCTGTTCTCACTCCAAAACCCCAATTTTGACAACCCAAACCCAAAAATTGATAGGAAACATTACCTATTGTTATTCTACAACCTAGACATCACTTCCTTTCATTAATTTATGGAATTACCTACACTTTCAACAATCTAATTGAACTTAAACCTAACTTCTGTAACATCAAAAATTCAATAACAACAACATGATTAAACCCTTTACAGAACCATATGCTTATGATTAATGAAAGTTAGTCCCACTCTTACCTTAGATTGGTTGAATTCTGAATTCTACAAGCTTCCTCTTCTCTGACTTCTCACTTTCTCTTTTTGTCCCCAAAAATGTTTTTACGTGTTCTGACTTTCTGTTCCTCACATCTCCTATTCTTAACCTAATAAATTCTCGTTATTCCCAAAACTGCCCTTACTGCCTCATTATTCTATTTTAATCTTATTTCTTCACTAATAATACTATAATAAGCTACTAATATTTACTAACACATAACACAACATCACACATCGCAATTATTCAAATAAAATATATCAAAAGACACTAAACTCGATAAAATAAATAATAAAATAGGGCGTTACACCCTCCACCACCCCCCCCTCTCTATGAAAAGGTGATGGTTTCTAGAGATAATCACAACCTTTTTCCATTTCTTATTATTTATTTTTGAAAAAAGAAAACAAAATCTTTCATCGATTCACCTCGTATTAAAATATGAATTATGCAATTCTCCCAACAAGTTTCGCTCCCACCCAAACAAACTAACCATAATACCCATGTGTTAGTTAACATACACAGCGTAACTTAAGTCACACAAGTGTAAAACACTGTGTGAGTTAACTCAGGCAACAATTAACACATGCGTGAGTTAACTCACGTCTAGTTTATGCAGACAACCAAAAGAGGTAGAAACCTTTATTTTCCCTAATTTTTTCAGTCCTTCTTTCATACATTCATTCAGTCATTTGCATACATTTTTCATCATTCATTCAAGCATTCAATCAATGAAGCATTAACTCATAATCAAATTATGAAAAATAAAGGACTAAAATAACGGAAAATGTCAAAAAGAAAACGCCAAAAAGCGCAAATGTAAGAGGATTACATACAAATTCGACAAAATATCATACAAAAAACTACATAAGTCAATATGCCTAAACCCTACTCCCGTGGACTCCTACTACTCCTCCGTGGAGCCGGCATCTGCTCCAGCATGCTCCACTCGGACTGTATGCCCTGCATCAAGCGAACAACCTCCTCTGGATTATGAAATACATCAGGATGCCCCATTGCACTGTCCACTCTGGCTCTGATGTTGTTGATGACCTGGTATGAGTCAGGAGGATGTATGACCCACTGCTGTTCAACAATAACCTCCTCGTAAAGAGGGACATGACGAGGATGGGCATCATCTGCGTAGTCAGGAACGACCGCAAGGGGTTCACAATAAGGTGTGATACTCTATAAAACCAACGCATGTACCATGTTGAATGGCTCCACGGCTCGCCATCCGGCACCAAATCACCCCTCTCATACTGGCTGAGGACATGTAGAGCAAACTCCATGTATAGGAAAGCAAGTGTCATCCCGCCCCATGACCAACTGTCCAACTCGTCCATATCTTGCAGTGCAAGCAACCACAACAGATTAACGCTTCTGTTGTTCTTGCCGGGAAAAATGGTTCAACTAAGCAAGAGCAACAAAAATGCATTAATGCAGGCGGTCCTAATTAAGGCCTGCTTCGCATTCTCCTCCTTCGTGTCAGGCACCTTGACTTCGCACCTCCTTAGCAGCAACATCCGCTGTAAAAAGTAGGTCCTCCTGCAACATCCATATCCCCTATTCACGAGTTAACTCTCTATCATCAAGGATCCTCCCAGTGATGGGGGATGCCTAGGAACACACCACATCATCTAGTGTGATGGTCATCTCTCCAACAGGTAGATGGAAGCTGCTGTTCTTCTCATGCCATCTTTCTGACAAGGCACAAACGAACCCATGAGAGATGTTTTCGTACCCAATATTCAGGAGGGGGCTAAGACCAGAAGCATTCACTTCATCCCAAAACCATTGGTTTTGTACTCTTGGCTGAGGCATAAACAAGTTAGATAGAGTCAGTTTCTTCCCGTGCGAGACACCTTTCACCATATGATTTTTTCAAAACTGAAATACAAAAACAACAAACAACACCGTTAATAAGTAAAATAATCATTAGAATAAGTAAAATAAACATTAAAATAAGTAAAATAAACATTAAATATACTTACATTGACATCGACCCATGTCCTGCATGCCACGTGTCTGCCAAAGTGAGGTAAAAGTGTGGCCTCAGAAGGCCCCCCTCAATAGCCATCTGGTCCGGCCTCGTACTCCACAATCGGCACCCCCCTTTGCTGTTGAGGCTGCTCCTGCTCAATAACAAGCTGATCATGCTGCTGATACGCCTGATACTGATGCTGCTGATACCCATCAAAATGATATTGTTGAGGCTCCTTGTAATATGCATGATTCTGCGTCTGTTGATACTCCTCGTAATGTTGCTAATACTGTGTCGGGTCTACTGTGTGGGATGGACCTGTCTGTGACGATGAGGCCCCAACATCATCAACTCTAGCAAGTCTCGAGCCCCCCACTATCCCTCGACCTCGGCCAACTAAAGGAGGTCGTGCTGCTTACTTCTCCCTCTGTGCACTACTAGTAGAGGACTGCACTCTCCCTAACCTAAGTCTGTCAGTCCTCTCCTCAGGCGGCCTCTCAGACGTATTCCTCCGAGACATATCTGCACAATATTTCTAAAAGCAAAAAATCAATGAGACATTTTCATACAGACACTGTGTCATTTCTAACAATTCAACAACAACACTTATATTTCAGTAGTGTCATCTAAATCCGTAAACTATAACAAATGTAACAAACACGATATGAATATATGCATATTTGTTTATTTCCTGTATCATTTAAAGAATATAATAAACTAGATCAGTATATTTATACTTACTTTTTCATTATCCCAATTATACTCTTAAACAACTTTTTATATAATAAAGATTGTTGTTCGTGTCATTAAAAATTTTATAAAAAAAAAATAGTGTTCATAATTTTCAATCATTAACGCAAAAAAAAAGCGTATTCACATATGAACCCGGACCCGACCCAACAATCCCGTTGAGCCCAATACACTGACCTAATAACTCCTTCTCTCATCTTCTTCGCCAGAAGTTTTTCGTTTCCATTCGCCACCGTTGCGCCACCCTCTCCCCTCGTTGATTCCTTCGCCGTTCGCGTCCACCGCCGTCAAGCAAATACAAAACTGAGTGTGGTCGTATCTGTGCCACAATTGCATTACAGAATGAGTGTTCCAAATGCTGCTGCAACGGAGGATTTGTCCTCTGAAATGGAAGCCGATGCATTTCGACGCCTTTTTCCGCTTCGATATTTCGAACGTCATCTTGCTGAATCTATTCGTTCTGATGGTAGACCGCTTAGAGAAGCTAGAGATACCAGTATTTTTCTTGGTTAGTTTTTTGCTTTTAACTTATTTTCATTCTAATGTGCAAAACTTTTGTTATCTTTGTTGCGTTTGGATGAATAGCTTAATTATGCGCTTATTTTGTTAATTTAAGAGAAAATGTGGTTAGTTTATGTTCATATATGTTTTAAGCTATTTTCATACTGTATTGGAAAAACAACTTAATTAAGAGGTTATATTTGTAAGTTCTTATCGTGTTAGTGCTTATGTATAAGCTATTTTTATAACTAAAGATAAAATAAAGGCTGCACAGGTTCTACGGCAATCATATACTCTGCATTGATACAATTTTAGTGTCTATGGAGATAATGATTTCTTGACTTCATAAAATTGTGTGGACGTTATGTTCATATAAGTTGTTTTCAAGGTTCTGTTTTGATTGACTTAATTGAGCTTATGGGCTTATTTGGATTGACTTATTTGAGTTTATCTACTTGCCTAAGCACTTGTGACACTGTTTGGAGGATTTGTGGAAACAACTTATGGACCACATACATTATTTATTGAATGAACCTAAAAAGTGGATTTTTGCTTATAATAGTGACCGGAGGGTGTATAAGAAAAAACTTAACTTATGTTATCTTTTGTTATAGAAATAGCTTATACATAAGAGTTTATGTTATAAGTTGGAATTTAATCTGTTTATCCAAACAGGGCCTATGAACTGGTAAAATAAAAGCATTTGTGAAATTGTTTTTGAGAGCTTATGGAAACAACATATGCCTAGTCGTTCCAATATATTTCCACAAGCTCTCCATGATAGTTTATGAAAACAGCTTATAGCTTGTATGAAAATAGTTTATCTCGATCTTTACTTTTGTTATAGAAATAACTTTTACATAAGCACTTTTTTTATAAGTTATTAATGCTAGGTGGTAAACCAAGTTGTTTATCCAAATAAGTATCCTTGGGTGTTTGTGTAAATAAAGTGAATATAGCTAATAGACATTTCATAAGCTCTCTCAGATATGCACACAATTGCTTATGCCAGTAGACATGCTTAAATAAGATGTTCATAAGTCAATTCAAATGTGCCTGTAGTATGTTATTCACGATTGGGAATTCGGGAGTATACTAAAGTGGTTGTTTCTCTTTTTGATTAGGTGCTGTTGCATCTGCAAATGGGTCAGCTCTTGTGAAGATTGGATCCACGGTTAGTTATTTGTTTTTCTTCTTGCGTCTATTCTGCGTTTGCATTTGGGTAAAGAGATTTTTACTATTGAATTAGAATGATTCTAACTGACTTCACTGTGTCTTCTTTGTTCAGACTATGTTGACTGCCATTAAAATGGAAGTTATGACTCCTTCCTTGGAGTCACCAGACGAGGGTTGTTTAGGTTTGTGACCGTTACCAGCTTTGCCACTTGTGTGTTGATTATTTAGTTTTAGTTGTGCTGACATATTGGGTGAAATTTTGATGTGTTGATATCTATTATTTCAGCTATAGACTTCCACATGCCTCCAATTTGTTCTCCGATTGTTAGGCCTGGCAGGCCTGCTGAAGCAGAGCCAGTTGTGTCAAAGCAGTTGTCCGACACCATTACTAGGCAAGTTTTAATCTTTCATGTTGCTTTGTTAGGTTCAGTTATTTCAGATTATGCAAGAAGTTAGTTCTACCAATGTTGCACTATGAACCTTGCTTTTACCACAATAAAAGGGAACTTGGAAGGAAAAGAGGAAAATAAAGGGGAATTTTTAGGTTTAGGTCCATAGATTTAAAGGAACTTTTTTGAATATATGTAATTTGCATCTTTGAACTCTACCAAAGTGACTCCACTACGTGTTTGAACTTTTAACTGAAAGTCTGTTGTTTAGCTTGGTCTACGGATCAGACAATTTGTCCCCCCACCCCACTTCTCCTGGTTTTAAAATTCTTCCTGTTCCTGTGGTGATTTCCTGCCTAAAGCTTTGAAGGACATTATATTTGTGTCGGTCTATGTTATAATTTTGGGTGATCGGTATCGACAGCTCAACTGATCAGTAAAATTGGGTTCCAGTCGAATTTAAACTATCTATTTCTACGACCTATATCTTATTTCAATTTCTTTTTTTCAGTTCTGGAATGATTGATTTGAGAGAGTTGTCCTTGGTTGGTGGAAAAGCTGCATGGATGGCTTACTTGGTAAGTTTTATATGTCCTGCGTATATCAAGTTTCAATTATCAATCATAGAAACAATGCATTGTATGGTGTGAGGTACTTTATCTTTATTTCCTTTGAATGTGTAGTTATCAATTATTGAATGACATAATGCAGGATATCTATTGTTTGGATGCTGACGGGTCTCTTTTTGATGCTGCTTTACTTTCTGCGGTTGCTGCTTTATCTCATTGTAAGTAGTGCAACCTCAGTGTTATTATTATTATTTTTTTGACAGGAAACCTCTGTTATTATATTCAGTCATATTGTGAATCATTCAGAAGATGAACTATTCTTGCTTATAAAGCACTGTTAAATAAAACTTGCCCATTTATGGATTGTTTATGACATAACATATAACGAAATTTAAGGCATTCCAGACAAATACATTCCAGTTGGGGTATCTCAATAGTAATGAGTTGAGTAATTGAGTTAGTTACCACCTCCTAGTGTTGCTTTTCTGAATTGAGAAAAATATTTTTTTAATGGGATATACTTAGCATGGAATTTGTATAGTTTTTATTTAATTAAAAGGTGTAATAAATCTCTTCATAGTATGCTGAATCTTTATTACAATATCATTAAGTGGTAGGAAGTGTAAGCCAATAAAAGTAAGAATCTAGAGAGAGGGGAGGGTCAGGGAGATAGACAGTATATGTGAAGGTTGTTTAGTATTCTGATAGGTCTGTTATTGTTTTCTGATAGGTCTGTTATTGTTATCCAGTTGGTTTGGTTCATATTTTGATATATTGGCTTTGAATTATTCAGCCACAGATGAATCACTTATAGTGCTGCAAAAGCTGTCTTCATATTTATTAGTTTTAGAAAGTGATACAAACCGCAACAAAATAAAAGAACAGATAATTTTGGAAAGTGTATTTGTTATTATGATATATTGGCTTGAATGGATACAGCCACAAATGACACATTTATAGAAATACAAAGAGCTTTTCGGCAGTGACAGTTGTAACAAACTGCCTTTTCTGTTATTCCGACAGCTGACGGAAATGCCAGCTCAGCACAACCATCTGTTAGTTTAAGCAAATGAGTTACATAATAGTAGAGAGACCATGTCAAGGAATATAGTATTATAGTATATTAAGCAAGTCCTGGAAACAACCTCTTGTGTAAAACAGGGTAAGGCTGCGTACAATACACCAAATGGTGGGACCCCTTCCTGGACCCTGCATATGCGGGAGCACTAGTGCACCGGGTTGCCCTTTAAGCAGGTAATCTAATATTTTCCTCTCAAACTCAAGGTCATAGAGTAACCTAAAAAGGTCAAGAACCCTGAGTTTAGTGTGAAGATTGCAGAAACATTTGGCAGAGGGGGATTGATTAGAGGGTCAGCTAGCTAATCCTAAGCAAGAATATGATACAATTGCGGCTTTTGTTTAGCACCTCCTCTCCAACAAAGAATTAACTCAGATCCATGTGCTTTGTAACAAGGTTTATGACTTTATGATATTATCACATAACAGCAGTGGAGCAGAAATTTCCTTGGTCTCTTAATCCAGATGATTTCAGCAACTGTATTATCCATGCTGTGATATTATTCGACCTCGTGCTATACC
>Ga0099826_10003731_pt1 | contig 10458 bp, 11 predicted proteins | sample Mtrugardesep15_FD_76830 | JGI IMG/M metagenome (GOLD analysis project Ga0099826, IMG submission 76830) | Root nodule microbial communities of legume samples collected from California, USA - M. trunc garden sep15 | ecosystem: Host-associated > Plants > Roots > Nodule | place: USA: California...
TACTCAATTAATTAGCTTAATTAATTAATGTGATAGCAAGAGTAGAACAAAAGCTACTCTCCACCACTACGCAACTTTCTTTGACATTCTTCACCCCATGCTCTTGGGCCTACATAGATGCTACACATTCAGCTTGCAATTAGCTAGTGTTTATATTATGGATTAATTTTGGTTATGGATAGAACATGTTACCGCATCACATTAACTATTAACTAGTGTGAAGTAAATTATGATGGTAATGTTTGATTAAGATATAATTAAATTGATAGGTGAGTTAGGAAAATGTTAAATCAAAGAGCAATAGAAATATTGGCCAAATCAGAAGAAAATTTTAATTAGGCAAATATTAGTATTAGTGATTTTTGTATTCCTAGCAAATCCCATATTACATTATTTGGCAAGAGATCTTATCCAGAATTATTTGCTTCAAAAAAAATTCAAGTTCAGGAGTTATAAGCATGATTAAAAATTGCATCTGTCATGGACTTTTGGGGATCGGTTGGTGATGGCCAAATCCTAAAATGGATAATTTAATAATCTGTCGAGGGAAATAATGCACAAAAAATAATTTAATGAACACCTTGACCAAAAAATAAATAAAAATATCTATGTGTGTGTATATATTTGATCAAATCCTTTTTTTTTGGATCAGAAAGCATTATATCACCATATTGATAAGTTTTAATGAATATTATATAGACTTACTTTGAATTATTAGAGATCTTTTTTCTTTTTTTAATAGAGATCATATAATTTCGACTTTCAGAATTTTGGGCTGTCAATGAAATTGGATTCAATAATTGATAAATAGAAAATTAAAGGATAAACTAATTAAAACTTAAATTAGGAGTTGGATTGGAATATCTTGAAGTCCTTTGTCTTAGGCAAGTAGACCAAATTAAAATACAACTACAGAAATAGGTTAATTTAAAGAGACGTTTCTGGCCACACATTCTTGTCAAACAATTCAAGGTAATTTCCCACTATTATATTGTTGGCTATATAAATAAAAGAGAAACAATAAGTAATAAGTAGGTGTTAGAGGAATACTAGCCTCGCAAATTGGAGTACAATGTCATTCCTCATTGTTATTTATTTTTATTTTTTTTTGAGGGAATTCCTCATTATTATTTGTGGAGTTAACTATTATTATGTATATTCATACAGAAAATATACTACTTACCAACACAATGAAAGAGTTAGAAACGATGTGGAACTTTAACCTATATTTTTTTTACTAACAAAATCATTAATAACAATTGACAAAGAACCACACTTCAGTACGATGTGTATTCAAAGTTTAAAAAATAAAAATAAATCACAGTAACAAATTTATGGGAACAGACTTCCAGTACAATCAAACAATGATCTTTTAACAAAGTGAAGAAGTTCCTTCATTTTCAAACATGCATATAGATGGAAGAAACTGGCAGGAAAAAATAAATCATTGATGAAATAGCAGAAACTGGCCTCTGGAAATTCCCTAGGCTTTTAAAAATGAACTATAAATGAAACTTTGAAATTCAAAGCTTTTTAAAAGAACAAGTATCTCGATTTGAGTTTAACGAAACCCACCCGATAACTTTCCATGTTGATGGAAATTCATTACTACATGCAATCGAAGTTCAGTCAACACGTGAAAACTACTTGATCCAGTTCAAATTTTAAGGAAGTTTTTTAAATTTGATTATATAAAATTCAGATATTAATTTTGGATTGTCCCTGCTATAAAATTGTGGACCGTGTGCGATCACCATTCAAGTCGGTACATTCAAACCTATCTCTCTAGGCAAAAGGGACGAAAACCTATAAAGTTAGGTCTCAACCACTAAATTTACGGAATATTTCAAGCAACATAATTTAAATTATTTACAATGATTGGCGAGTGGACACTAGTAAGTAAGATATTTAGAAATTTCTATTTAGTAAGATGGTTGAGACGGAAGCCAAAACCAACGAATACAGTATAGAGTAGCATTCCTTTTACAACATATATCTAGAAAGAAATTTGTTTCCTTCATTGAGGATTATTCAAACATCTCTACAATTCGATAAACTAAAGTAGATTGAGAAAATTATTTCTATGGCATTAAGTAGAATTAGTAAATTATACAAATACCAAGCTAGAATATTGCTAGCTAATTATAAATCTAATTGGCATTAACGAAGCGACAATCCTTTCTAATTTCACCTTGATCTCCAATAAGAGGATTATTCTCTGATAACAAAAGAACAGCCCTTGAGAATTGTTCAGTGAAGTAACCATTATCATCTGCCATTTTTTGTACATAAGGTGATGTTATTGGGTCAGTGGCTAGTTCTTCATCCACAGTGAGAAGACCCTTATGCTGCAAAATGTTCTTGTAGTAGTTGTTATCAATTATCAATGGAGTTTTTAGGTCATTCCTCACATATTGGACAGCTTTTACTTTTGGATTTGGTTTTGGACATCTACGTTTTAGGTAGGTAACATATGCAGGGTCTAGCGTTGGGTCCACTATGGGATATAGTCTGTGGATCATATTTATGCAGTGTACTCTTCCCACTGAATGTGCTCCTGATTCATTCAAAGTGACCAATTAATAAAATGTTGAATTATTAAACAGAAACCATTTAGCCAAGAAGAATGTTTGGTACCTAAGAGAGCAACCGTGGCTTCAACATCAACGCCAATAGCTTGGAAACGAGAAAGCACCAAGGACATGGAGGCATTATGGCTTGGAATGGATTCTTCCACCACAGTTACATAGCTTTCTTTGCTATCCCTTCGTCCACTCTTCATTTCAATGTTTGGAATTCCCAACTAAATATACAAAACGCACCAACAATCCAACATCAACATCAGCATACTATTTCTAAATTAATTTTTGAAAATTAAAGACTCCTTAACTATGTGAAAATGAAGTTTACATCCATATTAGAGACTCCAATTTAAAGATGAGAATGTTATCAAGAGCTCTAAGGCATTCTTTAAGGGTCTAAAGTAGTAAGTTAATAATCTTGGAACTTTGAAACTTGCATATTCAATGCATTGGAAATTAAAGTGTTTGACTTTTTTAATGAATAATTTCTTAATTGGGAATCCTTCAAGAGTTAACGAGACCCTTTAATTAGTAGGTGACTTGTAAGTATCACTATCCGAGAGGTAACTCCTAACAAGTGTATATGATGACATAGGCATACCATTGCAACGGCATCTCTAGCAGAAAGAGCGACAATGTCAGCGCACGACACTGTCAAGGGACATTCTTTCTCAACAGCAGCTTTGATGGTATTCACATACTTGAAATTTCTCATCCCAAAACTTCTCACCGATGTCTGCTCCGATACCACACCGCGCCATGTTGCTAAAAGAAAGGATGCATCGCATGACTGCATATATATGTATCATTATTAGTTTTTTTAAATTTGAAACGATATAACTGTTGTGGCAATTGTAATACACACACTCACATTGACCATGCAATCATGGAATAGATTTCGAAGCCATGAAATGGCTGTGTTTCCTTGATTATATAGTTCAGTGACTTGTTGCTTGATTATCTCTTCTGCTTTTGGGCAGCTGTTGGAGTAGTAGTTCAGCTGGAGCTGGCTTTTCCCTGTGCATAAATATACATGACAATATTAAATTGGAGAAGAAATGATTCAATATCTTAAAAAAATATAATTAGAAATGGTTAGACTTGATCTTAAGTCCAAAATGGATATAGATTTCTTGCATTCACGTAATTACACAAGAGCATTGCTATATCAAGCGAGAAAAACAATCCCGAAAGTTTCTCGAACACTAACTAGCCAATCAAAATTCTTAATTGTGCGGAATTCAAGGGGCCTGGTGGAATTCATGGAGGAGGTTTTGGAACGTACAGTGGTCGTGGAAAATTCGCGTGCAATTTATTCGCTATGTATAGCTTTATCCAATTACACAATTGTCAATTTGAACTATCAAATTAAGTTTCGACTTTGTATTTTAAATTTAATTTATCAAAGTCAGAAAGTGAGTTGTCGGTTCATAGTTAGACGGATCACATGGTTGTGACAAATATATGATTTTCTAACAATAAGAATCTCGTGTTGGCTCGGTAACCTACTTTTCGTTTAAGTGAAAATATCAAATATCTACAATTAAAAGAAATGATCAAGACCTACAAAATTATAAAGATGTACACATGCACCCAATTAAAAAAAACTAAGGTGGTCACTCTATAATAACAATTAACTCATGAAAATAGTTGCATGTAAGTTTTTCACTTGATAATGCATAACTATGTATATATAAATTTGGCCACAGGTCTTAAATATTGGTCACAAGAAAAAAAGGATATAGAGTCAATACGTAGATTCTAAAACGTACCCAAGTTAAAATGTAGGATAAGCAATAGAAAGAGGAAATAGGAATTAGAACGAGGCTTGTTAGCCATATGTAGCTAGCAAGTTTAAATGTCTCTCTTATTGTGAGTTATGTTTAGTAAGAGAGGGACATTAGAAGCTATATATAGAGATATTTTGGAGTTGCACATTTGGGAAGAGATATTTTGGAGTTGCACATTTGGGGAGTGTATAACATGTTATTGGAGTTGCACATTTGGGGAAGCACAATCTTCTCCACTAAGCAACTTTCTTTGACATTCTTCACCTCACGATTGTTGCCCCACCCAGAAGTTACACTTGCATTGCTGCAACTAGGTAGTGCCTATATCGTGGATAGAACATGTTACAACACCACATTCACTCATGTGTAGTAAGTTATGATGGTGATGTTTTTTAATTAGTAATTTGTTTTTCTCTCAACCAAGATTTTGCTTCTTGCTAACTGTTTTTGCATGTCAATGTCCATAAGAATATGTTTAATTATCGTTTTCATCAAAGATGGGAGATTTTTTTTTTTTTGTCGGATGCGTCAGGTCAATGTTATAGTGCAATGAATTGACGACATTTAGGAAGTCAAATAACAAACTACTGTGACGACATCTCTGTCTTCAAAATAATAATTTAATTCTAAAAAGTAATTTAATATCGTGTGAAATCATTAAACCACATATCAAATATTAAAGTGATAATAACGCATAATTTACTTAGGTAAAAACCAAAAAAAGATATATGATGATGGGTAACGTTAAAATAAGAACAATAGAATGGGTCCAATCATAAGAGTTTAATTTTGGAGCTTCTTAATTAAGAAAAAGAACTATTTAATTTTGTTACTTACTCCTTTAGTTCTAAAATAAGTGTCACATTTAAGGAAATAATTTGTTCTAAAATAAGTGTTGCTATAATTAATAATATGTGCATCACTCTCAATTTATTATTCTTTCACTTTATATTTATGATAATTAGACACATCAATAGTCAATAAAGATAATTTTGTAAAATTACCATTTCCTCTTTCATTTATCCTATTTTTTACTAAGATTAATTAGAATAGACTGAAAGTGTAAAACAGTTATACACTGTCAACCATTTAAAATCATCCAATTAAACACATATCATAAGTGTTAAAAAAGGAAAAGTCAAATAAAATATTTTCAATAAAACAAGGGGATTGCAACATTGGCCTAAGTCTCTCTCTTGCATTCCCTAAGTTTTTCCTACCTTTCACTAACCTTCTCCTACCTCCTCGTTTTGAATCGCTAAGCTGCATTTCTTTTTGTCAAGAATCTTGATCTATGAAACACCCTTGCGACCACATTAGTGATAACAACATCTTGATATGTGATAATGGTTTTAGAACAAACTTCATCCATTGCTTCTAACCAAGTACACAACAACTGAACAAAACTCTCTAGTTTCATTCCGTAACAAAGTACAATCAAAAATAATAGATTGTTGATGATGATTAACTCCACTAAAGAGAACAAAAGGCATTTTGTATTTATTTGTCAAGTATGTCATTCAAAAGTCACCGTATCACCAAAATATTTGCAAGTCATTTTACACCTTTTTTTTTTTATAGGGAAAGTCATTTTAGACCTTGAATCAACCCAAAAGCAATTTGCTAACTTTCCTTTAGCATCCAATTTGAAATGCATAAAGAAACCAAGGATTCTTCAATTGACAATTTTTAAAGTAAGATAACATCATTTGATCATCTCAATTTTCTAATTGCCTTTGTCTCTTTTCAGATAAGTAATTAATAACATTTTGTAGGAAAGGTAGGACAAGGTTGGGAAAGCGAGAGAGACTCATGCAGATGTTGCAATCCTCTTGTTTTAGGCCTTAATTAAGAAACGTGGGATATGAAAATTATTGGAAAGAATTTTTTTTAACACTTAATATGATGTGTCTAATTGGATAATTTTACTTGGTTGATAGTGTAAAAGTTGTTTTACACTGTCAGTCTATTCTAATTAATCTCTTTTTTAATGTTTGTGAAATCGTCAAATGCATTACTTAATTACGAACAGAATGAGTGAGTATATTATAACACACAAGATATACACAAACTCTTTGAATTAGACATGTGCTACTGCTGACCAAAGTTTTTTTTTAAAACAAAAAAAAAATAAATTCAAACGCCTAGTCCGCACAAGATGCGTAAAAACTAGACATAAAGAAGGTATAAAAATGGACCTTGTATATATGTGGAACGTCTGAAAACACCTGCACGACACACAACAAAGCTGCAAGAACTCTGATGTAACACCACCCAACAAAGACTATTACTTTTTCCACCCTATGGAATTCTCACATGTCCTATTTTTTCTTCAAAAATATCCTTGGTTCAAATTATATAATCCGAACCAAGTTTGCATTATAAAATCTGAAACATTCAGATTCTGTTGGAACCTAAAGCACCCTGAAGCACCTTGATCCTGAAGTACATTGGAACAGTTCAGATTATATAATTTGAACACTTTTAGTCAATTTTGGAATATAAAATCCGAAAAGTGTCAAACACCCCATAAAATGCCAAACTTTGGAGGAAAAAAGACACATTTTGGATTATATAATCCGAAATGTATCAGCACAGAGACAACAGTGCTCTATTTTAGCTAAGACATGCACTTGGCAATTAAATTGCTTCTAAACGACATAAACATGCATTGATCAGATGTTCAAACATAAAATTCAATCCAAAATAGAAATTAACAACACAACATAATTTTCAAACATTAGATTAAAAATAAAAAGTATCCCAAAGTTACAAACAAGTTCAAACATAACATTAAAATAAAAATAAAAATTATCCAATAGTTACAACACCATAAAATAAAATCAACCCCTGCCACCCCCAGCAACACACCTACGACGATAAACCTGCCCTCCATGAACCTCTCCCAAGATTCCTTCCAAATGAAACCATTCCTCATACCCTTGCTCCACCACACTACTAACCATGACAACATAGACATGGTCTTTGATATGGCACAACGCTCTCTCCATCCTACTCAGCAGCAATCTCATCAAGGGCCTTTTGCTCTAGTGGCATCGGGACCTGAACATCCTCGTCCAAAAGAATCATGCATTGATGTGAGATGGTGTAAAACCATCTGATGTATCCCTGGTCCGCCTTCGCACCCTGCCTAGCAGGGAGCCCCAACTCCTGAGCTGTCAGCACATGACCATGATGGTATGCATAGCGGTAACTGATCTCCACTAAAGTTGTCTCGGGAGATGCACTCTCATATGGATGTTTGGGGATGGCCTCAATGCGCCCAAAATGGCGAAGCACCCGCTCTGGCAGATATCTCACCCTCCGATTACCGTATCTGAGCCATCCAAAGTAAAGGTTGACCCACTCGAACGAACATGCCTGACGGTGTTCATCATACAAGGACATGATAACACCCGTCAGATCGAGCTGATCCAGATGCTATCTATATTCGTCTGGTGTAGACATTCCTTTGAGCGGAAGATACATCATGGCGCATGGATGCTGATAGTCCCGATATCCACCCCATTCATCCCTGGCATCTATACCCCTGAATTGTTGAAACACCCAAGCCTGCAATAAAGACAACCACATATAAATATACAAACAATCATGACATACATATGAATAAATAGACATACTTATTTATTTATACCTAAAACAAAGATAAGTATCCTAACAAATGCTTGGTGTTATAATGGGAGGCATTGTTAAGCTTCATGTACCGGTGTGAAAGGGCAAGAAGTCCCCATGCATAATCAGAGACAAGCTCCAAGTCTCTAAAGTACTCCAGATAAGCAACATCCACATAGCGGGCACTCTTGTCAGTGAAGAGCGTGATACCCACCAAGTAGAACAAATATATGCGGAGAGCCTGGTCCCGCATCTGCAGCATCTCAACCTTATCACCAGCATTATAGGCCTCATGTGCCTCTAAAATACGTGCCTTGAAAATTCTCTTCAAGTAGCTAAATCATGCATGTCCACCTTTTGTATCATCCACCTCCTTCCATGCATTGCCAAAATTAGCCCCCAAATGCTCCACCATCATCTAAACATCCTCTGCCCTTGGCATACTTTCGTGATACAAGAGCATACCATCAATGGGGAGATGCAGCAAACATAACACATCATCAAGTGTAAGTGTCATCTCCTCAAACGGAAGAAAAAAACTCGATGCCTTCTGGTGCCATCTCTTTGCAAATGCAGAACACAACCTGTGGTCAATCAGGATGTAGCTGGTATCCTACAACCACTAAAGACCGGTGGCTCTCAGGCCATCCCTAAACCACCGTTCTGCCACCATAGTCTTGTTTGCATCATCATATATCTTCTTCCCGTTGATTAAATTTTTTTAAATTGCCTCGCTGTTGCAAAAATTAAAAACAAAAATTAACATCATTTTCACAATAATAAGAATAATACATTAAAAAAATTAACAACAGTTTACTTAAAGTTTCACAATAATAGGTGTAGTGTATTACCATTCCATCAGTCGCCATCCTGGCCACGTGAACATGGTACTTCGTTTGCACAATCAAGTCGTGTGGGACACCAGGATAGTCATCAAGCTCCTCTGGCTCTGGCACACGTTGTTGCTGCTCATCATCACCCACCTCGTGAGCCTCATCATCATCCTCCATCTGTTACTCCATCTCCATATGGGGCTCGTTCTGTGGCTCAGGATAGTTCCCCTAAGATGTACCCTCACTATCAGCACCAGCACGACATGCCCTTCCCCTGCCCATGCCGCACATGGGCACTCTACCCTCCGCCCGCCTGCTCTCCATAAGCTCTCTTATAACAAAAATGTGCATTGTCGTTCTCTCACCCCTGGTGCGCTCAACAGGTTCCATACTTGTAGCATGTATAAAAGGGTAACACACAATCAACAGAAATACACAAAACAATCAAAAAACTTTATACTAATACATTTTAGATTTTAAAATCCGTGTAGCAACAATCTAGTTTGCATTATAAAATCTATACTGGTTCAGTTCTCAAAGAAAAAAAAAGAACTCATAGGCTTGCATGCAGAGGGAATGAGACCTAACCTTCATTTGAATGTTTGATAAAGCTTCAAATGCGAAGATTTTGAGCAAAAAAAAAAACTCCAAGATTGGACCAATTTATGGGTTTCGGATTTTGGGATAAGGGGGAGAGAGAAAGTGAAATGTGAAAACTAAAACCGTAAAATGGGGGAAGTTGTTGATCTTGTCTTTTTATATCGAAATGGTTCTGATTATATATTTTGAACTAGTTTTGGATTTTAAAATTCAAGGGGCAATTTTGGAAATAAAATAGGGCACGTGAGAACCTCATAGGGTGGGAAAAATAATAGTCCACAACAAAACGCAAATGCAACAAAAAAAATACAAGAAGAGGCCCAAGAGGAAACAATCAACAACCCTCAAGAAGCCCACAAAACACCAATGACAGCACAAAAGACCCGAGTTTCAATTAAAATAGGAAAACGCCACACCACAGTTTCATGTGCACAAATTGAAAACCAAAAGAGTCCTCCACGATATTGACCACGACTAAAGCACCAAAATACACGGTCCAAAGCCATTACTATTCAAGCACTCGGGTTCCAAAGACATTCATAAGATAGATGTGGCTGGGTCTTCAACCTACCGACGTTCCACCTCCATGATAACACCATAATCCCGTCAACGATCACCGACAAGTCTCTAACATTGTTTTTGAAACTTCTCTCATTCCTAATCCTCCAAATGTCCAAAATCGATGTATGTCTTATTTCAAATTAAAAAACCTAAATTGTTGAGATACTTTGAGATGTTTAATGGAGGTCAAAATAAATAGAGTAAATTATATTCCCCTCCCTTCAAAGATGCTTGAAATACACTCCCCTTCCCTCTTATGTTAAAATATACAATTTCCTCCCTTGAAAAGTAAAATTTACACTCCCCTCCCTTATAAGATGCTTGAATTACAACCCACTCCCTTGATAATTAAATATGCACTACACTTTAATATATTTTAACATAAATAAATATTTTTATGATATATATTAATTTTAAACCACCCTTTAAGAAAAATTAATTCATTTCTTTATAATTTAA
>Ga0099826_10003732_pt1 | contig 10457 bp, 3 predicted proteins | sample Mtrugardesep15_FD_76830 | JGI IMG/M metagenome (GOLD analysis project Ga0099826, IMG submission 76830) | Root nodule microbial communities of legume samples collected from California, USA - M. trunc garden sep15 | ecosystem: Host-associated > Plants > Roots > Nodule | place: USA: California...
ACGTGTCATGGTGCAGGTTTCTTCATTCCCTTCAGCATAAGGTTTGAAGCCAATGCGTCTATTTATTTAGTTTCATTTCTCTGTATCCTTTCTTCAATGTATAAATTGATGCGTTTATGGGATTTTTTATAAGTATTTATTTTCAGTGCAAAATCACTTTTTCTGAACTGCTTATGTATTCTGATCTGTGTCTTAATAACTGTGGCCGCATAGTCGAAATGAAGGTCTGACTTTTACTTTCTATCTTTTGGGTAAGCTCACTGCATACAACTGTATGGGCTGTGCCCTTCTTGGGAGACTGTATTCTTGTTTTTATTGTGGGAGAACTTGATATAAGACAGGAAATAAGAGAAAAAAGATAAAGACATCCTGCACATGATTCTTTAGGTTGCATTTGACTCGCATCTCATTTCTAATCTAGCTCTACGAGCACTATTAGGAAACCAGTTTTAATCCTGTAAGGATCAAGGCTTTTACCTTCCTCTGCTTTGGAACAGTTTCTGCTGGTTAAAATTAAATGTTTTAGTACCAGGTTTTGGGCTGTGTGCAATTTATGTTATCCTTTTGTTTGAGAAGAATGCTTGCTTTCTTTAAAGAGTATCTCATTACCCTTTCTTTAAAGAGGGCCAAGGGGGTTATGGGCAAAATATATGTTTTTAGGGTTATCTTCTTTGACAACGCCAATCTGCCACATGTTTTTGAGCTGTACCGGCCTGTTTATTTCTTTATTTTATTAATTATTAATGAATGCTACCTCTGGTCCCATATATGAGAAGAAAAATTCAGGACTAATTTAAGTATTACCGCGTCATTTATTGTTCCGCCACCCACTTACATGGAGAAAGATGTATTTCTAGTAAACATGTGAAGGATTTTAAGTAGTTTCAGCAATTAATACATCTTAAAATTTGTGGCTTTTTCTTAGAATTGGGAACGAAAAAAGCACCAAACATTTTCGTAAAAATTAAATACTCTACATGGCTAGATATGATGATGTGTATGACTTCAAAATTCAATCACTATATCAATGTTTTGGATATTCCCGTCATTCATGCAGGTGAAAGATATGATGGATCTCGAGTCAGTGCACATGGAATATCTTGCTGATTCGTTAAGCATGTAAGTTTACATTTAATTGCTGCTTATTATTTATAGAGACAGTTACTAGAAAGTCAATTTTGAGAAAGTATTTTGGTAATTGTGATTACTTAGCTAACAAATTGAATCATGAATTTGTCTAATCTGGTTTTCCTAGTCAAGATCTTCAACAATATCTGCATACCACCCCTTAGGCAAGCTCTTACTAGACTTGGCAATTGTGGCTGTGGGAGTAGGGAAGAATTCTTCCGTCCTCGTCCACAACTTCATTACATTATCTTCGACCCAGCTCTATTTCCTGTGTGGTTACTCCTTCACAAATTGACTGACATGGATGATTTCTAAATTCATTTTTCAACATCCGACACCCATCCCTGCCCAACATAAGCCCTGGTCAAAGTGGATTTTTCCCATTAATGTCGGGGTGGGCTTTGGTGGGCATCCACGGGGTTTGGTCCTCCTTTATAATACTGATTACTAGTTAACTAGGTAACTGCTTACTGATAAACTTGGAATCAATTAATATTGTAATATCAGTAACTGGTTATCTGCATACTGATCAATAGTGTAAAGCTTATTTGCAAGTTTGATGTGTAAATAGGGTAACTATTTAGTGAAAGTTTTTTAACTTGTATCCACCCGCAAAAAAAACCTTTGGATTTGGAAGTTTTCTTCCACAACTCCTAAAGAAATTTACAGCTAGAGGATAAGAGAACATTATAGTGTCATGTGTCGTCATTTTAGTTGGAAGACATACATACTATAGGACTAAAAATATTTTTCTTAAGCTCAGAGGGTAAATAAGAGGTTTATGCATGTATTATTGCAGATGTTTTCTGTCTGATGAAACAAAGGCAGTGGGCAGCATTATTGAGAGCATTTTGCAATGTGCCCTCGATTTCCGGTCTTGTCTTACAATAGGAGCTTGTCGGGGAGACTTTTTAGGAAAACTTTCTACAATCAATATATCCCAGGTAAGTCATGCACCATATGCATCACATATCTGATACATTTATACTTTATAAAGTAGAATTTAATTAAAATACAGTTTTCCAGCATTTTGGCGTCTCAATTATAGACTTTGTGAGTCATTACTCTTAACTGTCGTTGCTGTGTATGGCAATATGTATACGTCCCTTTATTCTACAAAACTTCTCAATGTTCACACTTATTATTTGTAGGGTCTGATTCCCTCAAAACAACCTTATCTTTGCCAATAAGCCTTTTTGAAAAACATACATGCATTAGATAAGACCATAACAGAAAATGGAACATCCTAACTTGAACATGTTAGTTATGTCCTCAAATATTTTGAACCTATCTTAGTAAACAATACACTGACCAGCTGATAGGAACCAAATATCGGATCCTAACACCAGCTGTTTCTAATTATTTCCAGGTGCTTTCCATAAAGCAAAAGTTTGAAAGAAGTCTAAATGAATTGCACGTCTGCTATGTCAAGGAACCTAGGCATGTGAATTTTGGGCTTTCTCGTTTCTGGGAATATCTCAACTATAACCAATATTATTCAAATGTCAACAATGGGATGATGAAGTACTGTGCTGTCTGAATTTTGCCAGCTGTGACGAAAGAATAACGACATATTGCATCAGCTGTTGATTATGAAGCCTGCCTTGACAGGTCAACATTGGTACATGGCTGGGTATAAGGTTTTCTCGCGTTTACATCCTTGGGTTTTAGAAGTACAGTCGAATGTGTTGAAGTTTTTTCCCTTGGCTGTTTTGCCAAGTCATGGATGTTGATGTTAGGAATTACTTGATAAAAAAATTGTATCTTTCATGCAGGAAGATAATAGAAAAATGCAAAAACATTAAAAGGCATTGCATCTGTGACATGTCAGGGACATTATGTTCCATGGATTTGCTAACGCTAGCTGAGATTATGTACATGATAGGATAGGAGTATGTATGGGTTACTTTCTCAATGACAACGTCACAGTTTACTTTGTAAAAAGAAAAGGAACAAAGAAAAAATGTTGGTATCAAATGTGTTATATTCTGCTCGGTTCATGGTATAGGATAATCTTGACCTTGCCTTGGACATCTGCACCATGTAATTCTGACTAGAGTCATATACTATGGATTGCGGTCCATCACTGTTATTATGGGAAAATGTTGTTTTGAATGCACACTTTCCTTTTTTGTCGCTCTCCTTATTCTCCTTGGAAAAAAGTACAAAAATATTATTTTGCTTATTTGTAGCATTTTTGGCTTCATTAATTAGATTAATTTCTATGCAGTAAAAGTGTAAAAGTTTTTATACACATGCATCCAATTATATCATTGTGCCACTTTTATTTTATGAGTTAGTTATTAAAATATCTACAAATATCTATCTAGATTTCATTGAATTATTTTAAGTTAAAATTTAATCTAAACCATTTATGAAATCTAATGGTTGAAACATCCCCTATATATATATATATTGCACCGTAATCACCACTTTCTTAGAGAAGACGCATGCATTCCTCATATCCCATATCACAACAAAATTAAATGTCATATAAATGACAATCCCTTTTGGATCTTGCCTGCTGAACTATAAGCACAAATCATAGAGAATATAGATGGGAGAGATTAGGGGCGTCACTAACACAAGCCATAACTAGTGATAGATAGAAATACCATATAATATATAAAAGAGAAATACAGACGACAACTTATTTCAATTTGTTCTTCGCACGAGGCACAAACAGCATTTGGTACCTATAAAATCACTCTCCTCCAAAACAAAATGGCCTTTGCAGGGAGTCTGTCCCACAATTGTGAAGAAAAATCACGTATGTTGGAAGGAGCACAAACAAAGATCACGCGGTTGGAAAGGCTTGACTGACCAAGAAGCTTTGAGGATACTAGGTGGACTTCACCGAGAAAACCTCATCCATATCACCCTATCAACACCGTCTAATCTTGATGGGATAATAAAGAAGCAGAAGACAATATAGACGATAACTTCATAAGTAGTGCAACTTCTCGAACAAATAGGATCCTCCTCAACCTAAGGTCTATCCGGCCACAAAATCATGTTTGCTCCGAGACATAATATAACCTATGGAACACCTCACTTCATGATGAAGAGCCCAGCATAATATCATGCCAAAATTGAATTCTAGCCCCATCTCCAATCATTTTCCCCCAAGAACTAGTTTGAGGGTGAGTCACCAAATACACCTAGAGGACATAAATCATTCAACCACGCTAATACGGAGGAAAGATGGGATTAGCTCATCTCTACCAAAACCCGACACCTAAAGATTGATGCCCCATACTTTGTAGCTAAGAGCCTTTTCCATAGGACAATCTTATCAACTAGTTGTCGTTGATTTCCACTCAGATAATAAACTTTTTTTTAAGAAATTAAATTAATCCACTCAAATTGCACTAATATCTTTCATGCCTAAGCCCTAAATGTACTTTAGTTAACAAACTTTTGACCACCTAATCCATGTAATTTTCTTCCTCCCACGAACCCCTCTCCACATGGAAATTTTCTAGATCTAAACTACAGTTTTCATACCTTGCCCGACATTTTTAGGAACCACGGGTGGAAGATATGATAATTAGGACTGAATTTTGAAAAACAATTATGACCCCAACACAAACACATTCGCTACTCCACTCAAGTTTTATGCAAAGTACACATAGGTTATCAGGTGGACAACTTTTTCACAAACCAGTAGACCAAGATACTAGAATACAATCGTACATTTTTAAAAATTTGATGTCATAATGAGGAATGTCCCTGCAATAATCCAAATATTATGCACCGAGGTTTCCTAAGAGAAGTGTGTCATGTACATGCTGTAAATGTGATATTATCAACCGAGAAACCCCTAAATATCTTATATGATTATGCCTTCCTCATTAAGTTCCCTCAGACCCTCAACCACTTATAGAAAAAATAAGAGGGACAACATATCTCCTAGTTTTAATCCCATAAATTCTACAGATTTAAAATCCCCTTGTCTTTTTTAACATAATCTACAAACAACAACAATCTTATATGAGAACAATCACCACAAAGAAAATAATAAAATTAGATACAAAAATTTGTGGTTTAGACACCTTTTGTCAACGTCAGTACATCCACAAACTTCTCAACAAATCCACACCTTTTGAAGAAATAGAAATGTGATTTCTTCAAAGAACGTACAAATATCATTACCACATATCATTATCACATTTTAACATATTTGAAAATTATCCATCTCATTTTTCTGAACATGAATGTAGCCGCTCCATGATTCAAACATTAAACCTCAACAATTTATGGTGCATTGGAATTTTCCCACTTCCATTAATATTTAGAAATTTGAATTGGTTTAGAAGAAATCATTCCTCGATTAAAATTTCTAAATTTCTACAATAGTAATAAGAAAAATCACTTCATTTTCATCAGTTGACCTTCTTATGGCTCGCACTCTTTTTTGGGTCAAAGATAAAGAGATTCCCATGATAAAAGGTCAGATGGAAGACCCTCTGGCTCTCTAATCATATTAGAGGCACGACGCCAAAAACAAAGGGCAATTACATACTCCCTCTAAAGGATAACTACAAAACACGAGAGACATTGAAAACTATAACGTAGTTATAACTAATCCCCCGACAAAAGTACAAGTAAGGAGCAAATATTATTTCTACGAGATTTCCTTTGATGGGTTTTGCGAGATTGTGCAAAAACCGTAAAATATAAAGAAATTGTAATGTGGGGAATACTAAGCCTGCTCACTCCATAACATGGATGGGTGAATACCTTGGTTTGTCATTCTCTGTGTATGACCAAATTGGATACTAAACCGTCCAATTGTTTAATGTAGTTAAGAGCATATAATGACTTTCAGAAGCAATAAACAGTTGATATGATGCCATTAATCCACATCTTAGTTATAATAGAATGATACATTTGTACCCAAAAAAAATGATAGATATTATATCTAGAAAATAAAAACTATCTTTATGACGCATAGAAAATAAAAACTTAGACAAATGGTCCTAATGTAGAGATATAAGAAACAAAATCTGGGCAAGATTGTACAAACTAATCATGTACAAAAGCACGGTGGTTCCTTGGTTGCGAAAGTAACATATCTGTGTCAATATGGCGGTGGAGGGTAGAATCCTGAAAAAGGATGTGATTAGAAAGGAAAAAACTATTAAAGCAGTAGATGTGAAAATTGAAATGGTTGGCATGGAAACAAGAATTACTTACCAGCGTTTGGAGGATAACCTGCAGGTGGAGGGTATGATGGTGGTGGATAAGCTGAAGATGGCGGATAAGAGTGGGGAGGAGGGTATGGTGATGATGATGAGGGTGGTGGATAGGGAGATGGCACTGATGGAGGGTATGGTGATGATGACGAGGGTGGTGGATAGGGAGATGACAGTGATTGAGGGTATGGATATGTTGAGGATGGTGGATAAGAAGATGGATTATGTGAAGCAGCAGGGTAAGGTGATGGTTGTGGATAAGCGACAGCAGGTGTTGTTGGATGGTGATAATTAGAGTGCGGTTGTTGTGGGTAGTAGGAAGGAACGGGATTATATGATGGGACTGCCGGTGTTGGCATTGCCGTATAGGGAGTATGGCTTGAGGAGCCTGGTTTCTGCAATATATTAGCATCCCAAACACAGTCATTGAGAATCAATTCCAATTATTATTATTATTATTATTATTATTATTATTATTATTATTATATATATGTAAATGTAAATAAATAGTGATGAAAATGTAGATTACCTGGTGATTCATTTTGGCATTGGCATTGGTATAATGCAGTATGAGTTTTACTTCGCCTGCGTGTCTGAGGCAGCCAGACAGGGGAAAAGATGCATCAGACATAGTCATAATAATGTAGTATAAACACTTAAACAGTAGTATTGGAGAATGAATCTATGAATCCCAGATCTGTAGTACGGGATTCATAGATTCATTCTCCAATAGTTGTGAATTTGTGACTGCCTACGATCATCAATATATATACCTGCCAGTTTTAGTTTGAAGTGGCCAAGAAGAGTCATCAAAACCTTGAGAGAGAACTTTGTGTAATTGAACCCTAACATAGATATGAAAGAATAGTGAGTGATAGAGTAGTAATAGCAATAGAAAAAGAGGAGAAGTAGTGAATTACTTTCCAGTGCCGATAAAATCATCGAAGGTGACAGTATTGCTGTTCCAAACGACAACATTGATCTCACGAAGGCCTTCAATTAGGGGAAGTATGAACTTCTCTTGAAATACAGGGTTTTTTCCACCGTCTGGAATCAAACAAAAAATATTATTGAATTGAAGGAAAGAGTCAACAAATCAAATACATACATACATACCAGTGCATGTTCTTGTTCTGAACTTGGTGGAAGCGTATTCGATGCAAACATAGGGATCTTGTCTTGAAATCCATTCAGTATCTTTCAATTTCGAGCAAGAAACAACTACAATAACAATTCAATTCATCATCTCTTAATTAATAATAAGATCAAAACAAGTCATGAATTCAGCTTACCAGTAACCTCCAGAGGTTGGCCTTGAATCCCACTCATCATCGCGATCGTCAGTTTCAGTCAATCACTTTTATTTTAGATCACATCCCCTCTCTCTCTCTTCCTTAAATATTACTCGTCATCCCCAAATTAACCCGCTTACGTGTTTTATTTTTTTAGGAGAACCCATCTACATGCTTATTGACCAAACCCAAGAGATACAAAAAATAAAAACAAAAATAAAGAATAATTTATCCATCTTGCTAACTAGTATCGCGACTATTATAATTTACTATACTTTTAAATCCTTTAAAGAGTGTTTTGAGGTTATCTGTTAGCATTTTACATATGCGGATTTCTTCTAATTTATTTAAGATTTTAAATTAGAAGAGTTTATCGTCCATTTATATTCCACAAAGCTCGATGAACTAATTTTTGCAATTGGGGTTCCCCGTTGTAAATAATTCACTCAATTTTACATTGTAATAAATCTCAATCATTGATTTGAGATTGGACAGTCATGATCTATAGAGGTACATAGTTTATCAACAATATATTGGTTCAAGTGGTGATGGACGTTGAGTCTCTTAAACATGTGATCAAGTCTTGTGGGTTGATTTTTGTCTCTTGTATATGAAAAAATAAAAAAAGGAAACAACCCACTTTGTGTGCCTATAAGTTCTCCAACTTAGCTCAGTCATTGTTAAAGAACGAAGAAAACTTCATGCCATCATGTAACCAAAAAGAAATAAGGACACATGGTTTTTAATTGGTTTTTTCATCTTTCAACTATAGTCCTCAATGAAACTGTTAGAATTAAAATTTGTTTAGAAAGACTATAATTGTGATTGGCTTAAATACAATTTTGATCTTCTATTTTTCAAATTGTTAACTTTTGATACTCATTTTTCGAAACCAAATTACTCATCCTAAACGATTTTTTTTTAGATGGGAATATCTAAACGTGTAAAATTTAAACGCAACATCTAATTTGAGATGGGAATATCTTTGCAAGAAGGCTTCCTAAAAAAAGGATTAGTTAATTAGGATGAAGAAAGTGTTGGTAATTAACAAAAAATCAAAGACACTTATCTTTTTGACTGGAAATCAGGGGAATTTACTATCATACCAACTCCATATTATCTTATTTTCAGAGGTTATCACAATTATCTCTTCACGCGTATTCCATTTGCTTTTCTTTTCTTTATTTTGACCAGAGTTTTTTCTTTTAAATATACTTAGTCTTTTTTTGGTTACCCTTAAAAGTACTTAGTCTACGTCTATAATTAGACTTTTTCTTTAAAGAATTAGATTGATTTTTTTCTTTTCAATTATAACCTTAAACAAATTTGATAATAAGAATATTACTTTGTTGGTGTCATTCAAAAAAATTAAATTTATATTTTGTTATAATTTTTTGGAAAATATTATAGTTGTTATATTCTTTTTTTTTCCTCTACCAAAAAAAAAAGTTTTTTGTATCAAATTTAGTTGTTGTATTATTGGTATTAAAAAGATAAGTATAGTTTTCTACAATATAAAAGTACAAAATATATATTATCTATACTTATAATTTTAATCAAAATCAAATTAATTTTAATAAAAATTACATTTTTTTTGTACAACATAAAAATTAGAGTTAATAATTCATGTAAACGCTAGTTTACATGTATTAGCGCCAAAAAAAACAGATATACAGACCATATAAACGCTAGTTTTAAATGTAAATAATATATTTGTCAAAAAAATAAAAATAAAAAATTATATTTCAAAGTCTTAATTAAGTATATTTTTCTTTGTTGGCCCTGCATTTTAATTTATGACTTTTAAACTACTTTTGAAATAAAGTTTATAAAACGAGCTTTGAAGAAAAAGGTAAAGTTTCCTTCAAAAAAAAATCAGGTAAAGTTGTCTGTTATTATATTAAATTAAAAATTATTTTTTCAATTTTGACTGTTTATTATAAAATATATTTTTTGTGTGCATATTGAGTAAAAAAACCCCATTTTTTATGTTTATTTCCATTTTTATGTGTAAAAAATTTATGTATTTTTCTGTGCATATTGAGTCAAAAATATATGTTTTTTGTTTCCATTTATTGTATGTAATTAAGACTTGCGATTTTAGGAAGTTTATTTTATTTATGTCCATTTACTGTAATTAAGGCACACATTTTCTTTTGAAAATGAAAATTAAAACAGGACTTATAAATGGACACCTCAGCATCATGATATGAGGAGGGCCGAGAGACTTTGGTCAAGACCCTTGATAGATAGATAAACGGCAATAAAAAAAATTGTAATGACCGTGATCCAAACACCGTCAATATATATATATATATATAGATCTAGTTGACTGAAAGGCCAATAAAATATTGTCAATAATTATAATAATTTCCCTTCCAAAACTAATCTCGAGTTTTATTCGTCAATTAATCATCCTAGGCCAATCATTTGATTAATCTTATAAAAGGTGATAGCCAGATAGATAAGGATACTCTACTAGATGAGTAGAAATAAAAATAGGTACACACATGGCTATGTCTTTCTTATTTTTATTTTTTTTGCTATTCGTTGTTAGTAAAAAAAAACTATGGGAGTCTCTCCTTCAAAAAAAAATAAAAACCATAGGAGTCTCTTTTTTTTTTCCTATGGCAAAATATAATTTTGTTCCTCATTTAAAATGTAAAGTATTCCTAAAAAAAGAAAAGAATGTAAGTAAAGTACCTTTAAAAGAAAAAACAAATTGGGTATACGCGTAGTAATTATGAAAACGTGTGAAAAAAATGGAATTGGCATAATAATAAATGGAGATGATTTTGGTAATTAATAGCATTAATTTTTTTATGGTTTTTTTTTTTTA
>Ga0099826_10003733_pt1 | contig 10457 bp, 7 predicted proteins | sample Mtrugardesep15_FD_76830 | JGI IMG/M metagenome (GOLD analysis project Ga0099826, IMG submission 76830) | Root nodule microbial communities of legume samples collected from California, USA - M. trunc garden sep15 | ecosystem: Host-associated > Plants > Roots > Nodule | place: USA: California...
TCACTGTGCAAGACATTTTCCTTGCAACTAGAGTCAAGCTTGATCTAGAAACTGAATGCATGCAATTTGACATGTGTTTCGATAGAGGTAGCTTGTCTGTAAACTTGAGATACAAAGGAACCATTGATCTCTCGCCGGATCAGGTATCTCTCTATTATTCCTTTAATTGGTTTTTTTAATTGTATCTAACATATTCACAAGTGTTGGAAAAAGTCATCACAATTATGGTTTGTTTTCATTTTCCAGGTTCTCTTGTGTAAAAGATTCCAAGTTAATGTCCTTGGAATTCTTATGAACCATAAAACAAACAAGGAAACTGATTCCAGCAAATTCTGTTTGGACGATGATCTTGAGATTGGTTATCTTCTGCTGCCATCTATTGCTATAGAGGAAACACCATCTGTTGATTGGATAACTATTAATTCCATACATGCATCTATAGTTAAGTGTCTGCATCATGAAGCCAATATATGGACTGAAAAGGGTTTAGTTTGCCCTTGCATATTGCAAAATGCATTGGTTTGTACTCCTCATAATGGTCGTACCTACATCACCACTGGTATAATGGAATTGGATGGAAATTCACCTCTGGAAGTAGGGGACGGTGAAGTTACTACGTACCAGGAGTACTTTGGACAAAAGTAAGTAATTTTTTGTGGTAGATGTTTAGTCAGTTAATCTATCAACTCTGGTGCCTTATATATTATCCGGTTAACTTATCTATTTTAGGGCATTATTCTAATTTATCCTTTTCCGTGTTTCAGACATGGCATTCAATTGCGTTTTGAACATCAACGGCTACTTAAGGCAAGACACGTTTTTCCAGTAAAAAATTATTGTCATGGACATAGGAAAGCGAAGGACAGAGGTTTGAGCTTTAAATTTTTACTTTGTTTTTTGCATTACCTTGATCTTTACTTAATGAGTACCATACAAACCTTTTGGGTGCATATACACATGGAAGATATAGTTTTTTCTATTATTGCTGTCAAACACTAATAATGTGTAATCTGATCTTTAATCCTGTGTTTTTATTTTTCAGATGTGAGCAAGACCTTTGTTGAGTTACCTCCTGAACTTTGCTCTATAATCATGTCACCAATATCAGTCAGAACTCTCTATTCATTTTCATTTATTCCCTCAATCATGCATAGACTTGAGTCATTGCTTGTAGCTTTGAACTTTAAAAGGATGCATTTGAATCATTGCCCGGAGAACTGTATTCAAACATTCAAGGTGGGTAGTTTTTCTTTTTTCCAGAATTAAGAATTCTGTATCTATTGGTTTTTTCCCTTAATAGTTAATAAAACAGTTTATTTTTTATTGTATGTTTCTCTTATAATAATTTATTAATAATGGAAGTAGTTTTGAAACAAAAGTTGTACTTGAAAAGAGTTCCTTTTGGGACTTTCTACTCTTGCTTTTTTGGTTAATTTGTCTTGGTGCTATCTGAATGTGTGATTTTCTTTTTAGTTGTCAAACATTTTATAGATATTTGCATTGATGGTATCTGCATTTTGCATTTTAGGTCTTGGAAGCAATGACCACAAAGTCATGCAAGGATACCTTTCATTATGAGTCTCTCGAGACACTAGGAGATTCTTTTTTAAAATATGCTGTTAGTCAGCAGCTTTTTAATATGTATGAAAATCATCACGAGGGTCTTCTTAGTGTGAAGAGGGAGAAGATCATTTGTAACGCTGCCCTCAGTAAGTTAGGTTGCGGTTCTATACTTCCGGTATTCTTTCTCTCCCTCTCTTTTTTGATATATTAGTCTTTTATCTTTTATACTTACATCTCTTATGAGGCTATCTTTCAACAATTTTTATATTTTATTTTATTCTCTTTAATATGATTTTTCCACCTGTATACTATTTCTTCACTTGTATGACTGATTTCTTAATTAGTTGATTTGCAAATAATATATTAATTCTGTTATTGATTATCTATTCTTCTGAGTTGCAGGGCTTCATACGGAATGAGCCTTTTGATCCAAAGACCTGGATCATTCCTGGAGTTAAACCAAGATGTTTTAAATTAGAAGAGACAGTTTTCAGAGGGACAAAAATATTTACTCGCGGAAATAGAAAATTGAAACGGAAAGTTGTTGCTGATGTTGTTGAAGCACTGATTGGTGCATTCCTTAGCGCTGGTGGTGAGCTGGCTGCATTGTTGTTTATGGATTGGGTTGGTATCAAAGTGAATGTTAATATTACACCCTATGAGAGGCAATTCAATTCTTGTCCAGACAACCTAGTTAATGTCAGCTATCTAGAATCCCTCTTGAAGTACTCGTTTAGGGACCGTTCGCTGTTAGTAGAAGCTATGACACACGGTTCTTACATGCTGCCTGACGTGCCAAGATGCTATCAGGTACTTACTGTTGGTATTATTCTTGTTACATGTGCTTTGCTTTTGCCTAATTTTTCAAATAATATATTCCTTTCCCTGCAGAGACTTGAATACTTAGGAGACTCGGTGTTGGATTATCTGATTACTACACATTTGTATAATCAATATCCTGGCATGTCACCTGGGCAATTAACTGATATGCGGTCAGCCTCTGTGAACAACGACTGTTATGCAATGTCTGCCATCAAGGTTCAATTGCATAAACATGTACTCCATGCCTCTCAGGAGTTACATAAACATATTGCAGCTACCCTTGATAAATTTGACGAACAGTCTGCATCACAAACTTTTGGATGGGAGTCTGAGGCTTCATTCCCCAAGGTTAGTTTGTCGAAATCTTGGAATAAGGTTATTACTGTCATAGTAGTGTTTGAGCAGAGAAAACTCTAAGATTGTTAGTGCATTTTTCTATGTTTTGAATCTGATGATCTAAGATTGTTCCTGTCGTTTGCAGGTACTTGGAGACATCATAGAGTCTCTAGCTGGTGCTATACTTGTTGATTCAGGATACAACAAGGAGGTTGTGTGGCAAAGCATAAGGCCTCTATTGGAACCCCTTGTGACACCTGATACATTAACAATCCATCCCATTAGAGAATTAACTGAACTGTGCCAGAAAATGAATTATACTATGGAGAAGGACTTGTCCAGGAACGACGGCGTCACTAGCTGTAGAATTGAGGTAAATGCAGATGGTGTAATTCATCAATACGAGTACAAAGGTTCTACTGACAGGAAAACAGCTACAAGACTAGCCTGCAAGGGAGTTTTGAATTCCTTGCAGTTGAAGGAAACACAAGACCAGTGATATACTTGACTTGTGGAATTGTAATATTTTAGCTGTGGTTTTAGGTTTTCTCCTTTCTATGTGCGTGTACTCTTTTTGTGCTGACATTTGTGATTGTGGATACATGTTGAATCAATTTATACATGAGCTTGAGATTCAATTATATTACTACCTTTGTATTTCCCATTCTTAAATAACAATATCATACCTCATCTTTCAATTTCTCCACAACAGAAAAAATATTGCGTACCTTTCTGGTCTGTACATACCTCATCTCTTCTTTTGGCTATGTTTTACCACCATCGACCAACAACTCTCCTCTTCCGTCTTCTATGTACCAACACTCCAACGGTTGTAAATTGTAATCTTCTTTGAGATCTCCTTTACATAACCCCAAAAGCTAAGCAACGACAAAAACAGAAACTGACTGCGTTCCATAATGCAAGGTATAAAAGGAGACAACTACTTTCTCTGAGAAGAAATTCTAGCCAACTTGCAAGTGTATAGGTGTATTTTCCTTGGCATTATTGTTTTCAGATTTCTCTAAAATTTGTGTTGTCAATTAACATGGTTAAAGATGTGTTGTCTATTTATTTGATAACATCTACACCAGCATATACCTACTACTGAAATTTTCTTTTCAGCCATGCACATTTGAGGAATTGGGTGGATCCCATTGCTTTTATTTTTTTGCATGGGATAATTAGAATGCTTCATAGTGTATATGCTTCATAGTCGATTACTTTGAGATGTTACACAATTTTTTTTCACATTCAACCATTTATATCTCCTTTACTTGCATCGTACATATGATTTCATATGTAATTGTAACAAAGATGAAAATGTGAAATACTCAAGTTGTATTCAATAACCTTGGATTAAAACAGTACAAAGATATTGTGGTACAATTGTTGGAATGATAAAGGAAAGGTAAAGAAGGATAACAATGGCACAATGCTATAGCTAAGTACAAGACTAATAGCATCCAGTACTCTTTTGATGCTTTGGATCGGCTTCTGTTGCTGTTTTCTTTGTTTTGTGTTGTTTTCTCTGCTTTTAGGAGTTTCGTAGGTGTTACCGCTTATATACGGTATTTGTAGTCCGGTACTTTTCGGATCCTAGCACGGCTTGTGCAAGAATTCCCGTTAATATATTATGCTGTTAGAAAAAGAAAAAAAAAACAGTAACATCTCTAAGTGTGGGCAATACATCCAAATCAAATATTTCGACCATTTCTAACGGCATTCGTTAAAGGATAGACCATATCACATAGTTCATAACACAACATAAAATTTCTAAGTGAATCATTAGATTCTTACACTATTTTTCTTTTGAGAAATTAAATATATGCCTGCAACACACGGGTCCAAATCTAGGTATGAAGCACGAATTCCGATACGGACATTTGACACGAAACAGATACAGACACGTCGACACCGACACCGCTACCTATATATTAATTTATTTATAAAAATTCAAAATTAAGAATCAAAACACAAACATATGCATCTCTAACTTAGCAATTTACTTCATTAAAAAAAGTTATATAACAAGATACAAATATTATTTGGTCTTTATTTATCCATCTACTGTCAAAAAAATTAAGAACCCGTTTGTTATAGCTTTTTTAAGGAAAAAAATCACGTTTAAACAAAAAAAACACTTTTAAGAGTATTCCATCCGTTTGTTACAAGTTTTTCAAAAAAATCAGAATCTTAAAAAAATAATCTAAAAACAACTGTTAACAACAGCTTCCCAAGAAATATATTTTTTTAGATGAGAGAAAATATAGATCAAAAGATTAAACTAAGGGCCCATTTGTTATGAATTAAAATAAAAGTGATTTTGACATGAAATAATTTAGAGATTACTTTTTAGAGATTTTATGAAAAATCAGAATCTATTTTGCGTTTGTTTACCGTGATAAAAATCATTTTTTTTAAAACAAATAATTTGGTTTGTTTGGATATTACTATATAAAAGAGATTTTTTGTTACAAAATTAGTTCAATCTTTTGAACCATATTTTCTCTCTCCTTTAAAAAAAACTATTTTTTGAGAAGATCCTAACAGCTTCTCATTTAAAGTTGTTTTTAGATTATTTTTAGATTTTGATTTTTTTAAAATTTGTAACAACGGATGCAATACTGGTAAAAGTGATGATTTTTTTAAAAAATAAGTGATTTTTTTCTTAAAAAAGCTATAACAAACGGGACAAAAAATCGCTTTTATATAGTTGTATCCAAACAAACTAAGTTATTTGTTTAAAAAAAGTGATTTTTTTATTTTTCATAAAATGTGTATAAAATAATCCCTAAATTATTTTATGGCAAAACCACTTTTATTTTAATCCGTAACAAACAGACCCTAAATGTGTTGTAATCAACTTTAATGTTTATAACCCCTCCTTGATTAACATTTCTCACACATCTTTAACTCTTGAATCGACTGTGTATGGAAGCAGAGAAAAAATATAGATATTTGTCTGAGTGTATGTCAAACACTGATGTAACAAGGAGTGTCAAAGTTAAGAAGGAGTGTCAATTTATTTAGGACATTTGTCGACACATGTCGTACATGTGTCAGACACCGACGCATGTTAAATACCGCGCGACTGTTGAAGACAGTGCCGGCCACGACCAAGTGCATCAAGGCCCTTAGCACAGGGCCTCACACTTAGGAGGGCCTCACAATTTAAAACAAAAAACAAAAACACTTGTACCTACGCACAAAATCTATCAATAAATGTCATTTTTCCGTTGGTAAAAGCTTTGAAGACAACAATTTTCCTCTCAATTATACATTATTCATAAGTAAATGTCTAATTTATCTGTAGGTAAAAATCATGTTTAAACCATTGCTTATATATTTATCTACAACTTAATTGTCTGCCAAGATAAATAGTGTTGGATTGCTTTTTTCAATTTTTTTTAAATGAAAATTGTCAAGTCTGTAACCGGGGGCCTCTGAATTGTCCGGGACGGCCCTGGTTGAAGATAACAATATCAACGATTTCATAGGATAAATTTTGGAAGAAAACAATATGTGGAACATATCTATCAAAAATGAATGGTTTAACCTTAATAAACAGATCCAGAATAATATTAACTCAACATATGCATTCACAATGCGATCAAAACAAGGAAAATAATAGCTTTTAATTTGTGAAAAAAAGGCATGGCTACTCTATACCTAATATCTAACTAATTATATTTCCACGACAATTCTAATATGCAAAGTGAACCGACGAGCATCGGAAGGTCCAACTCCATTAACCAGATCAGAATCAAATAATCTGTCATCGAAATCGAACAATTTATGAACTTCGGACATGAGCTTCGGTGCTAGTTGCTCAAGTGAATCAGAGGGAAAGTCTTGGTGGAACAAGATAGACTGAAACCAATCTTTACCCTCTCGAAAGAACCTTTTGCTGCTAACTTCTTGATAATTGTGGAGTAAGGAGTTAAGACGTTTAACTGAGTTAGAATCAACTGAATGCGAGAGAACATCAATATGAAAATTTAACCGATCAGTGGGCATGAGCTTGGGGCGCTGCTCCTCTAGATTGAAATTCATGCTTCGAAGATATTCATATTGCTCTTGATATTGTGCAGATAACCCATAATAGCAACGTGCTGGTTCTAAACATAAGACTGTAAGTTATGTGTATAAGTATGATGAATTAATATAACAAATCAAAATAATGATTTTAAAGCCTTAAATTCTCATCAACGTGTAATTTAAATAATAGTCATAAAGCATATACTAACTTTCTTAAAATTCTATTTCTCATATGATCATACCTGATTGTGCAGAGAAGGAGGAAGACATGATCGTTTCTTTTTCTTCTGAACGCTGAACTTCTCGTTGGATTTTTTTTGTGCACTTTTTCATATGGTTGCAACTTGCAAGCCTACTTATAGATAATGAGGTTAGGGTTTGTTTCGAGGTTGCTTTATGGATAAGAAAGTAATTTGTTGAGATTTTTTCGGCTAGAATAATTAGTTTAGATTTGGATTTAATATATCTTTTGAGGGTGCTTAACAATCCTAAAAAACCATCCAAAAAATCCAACCGTCCATGTCATCAATCCACACCTAAACCAAATCACCCAATCAAATCACAGAAATTCAAATCTATATAAACAAAACACAGCTGAGAAAAAAAATCCAACGTTGAGAAACTCGCTTAGGAATCGTTGAGACTCGCACGGTATATATAATAAGAAGCTGATGATTACTTCGAAGGAGATTCAAACTGCTGTTAGATTGGTTCTACATGGGAAGATTGATAAACATGCTGTTTCTGAAGGGACTAAGGCTTTTACTAAGTTTACTAGTTCTTAGGGTGTTTCGTTTGATGTGTTTGTTTAATGTTTTGGTTGGTTATTTGATGCTTGTACAAGGTTGCGTTTTGTAATTTTGGATGCTAATGAAACTAATAATATGACTTTGGGAAATTCTGATATTAATGTGTGTGTAATGATTTTTGAGATTTTATATGTGAAAATTTTGTCAATGAGACAATCTGGGTTTAGAGCATGCTTAGCAAGGTTTTATAATTCTGGAGCAAATGATAAGTAGGGTTAAGTAGCTCTGTGTAATTATGCTTTTACGTGGGTTTATTTGGTTTAAGTCCTCAAATCCACGAGCCAGTAGATATTAATACAACTTCAAGACATGGTATATCAATTTGTGTAATGAATTGCCATTTGAATTGAAAGATTATTTTGCTTCTTTCCCTAAGTTGAATAGTTTTATTTCAATATTTCTTTTTCGAGGTATTAGACTATATTAATTCCCCATCCGTTTCTAGATGCATTTCGCGTATAATGAGCATTATTCTTGTAATTTAAGATGTTCCATTTTTATCAAAAAAAGATGTTCCATTTGTTTTGATAAACATTTTTAAAATATCAAATGTTGCTAAGCATGCTTTTTATTTCGATTTATTATAAATAATAATTAACGATATTAATAATTAAAATTGTGTATTTACGTTGTATTTAAGAATTAATAGAGTAAGATTTTGTTTTTGCACATGAAATCATTTGATGAAACTCTTAAAAAGAGTTTGAGTCAAAGCTTAATCAATTTTATATGAAGGGAAGACTCATACAGATGTCCAAAGATTCAACAATTTTAATTATATGCTTCTTTTTAACAATAATTGACCACCCTTGTCAGTTTTACCTTGCACCTTTGATGTTTACACTATTGCACGTTGTTAATAGAAGCTCATGATAAGTAACAATAAGAGATCCAGAAATTTGAATTAGTGGGGACACGATAACGTAAAAAATAATTATTAATGCATAAATTAAACAATAATATGAAGATTATAAATTTATATTATAATATATCCAAAAAAATTGAAGATACCTCATCATCTACAAAAATATGTTTCATATACCGCAGTTATAATTTAGTTAAATATGTTTTTTTCCTTAATTATAATTTAATTAAATATGTTTTTGTCCTTACATTTTGTACGATTTTGAGAATAGTCCTTATATTTCAATAAATGTTTTTAAAATTCCTACATTTTTTCTCTGTTAGCGTAAATAGTCCCTGCAGTCAAATTTTTAACGTGATGCCGATGTTGGCGGTTCAATCTCGCCGGAAAACGGTGGAGAACTTCCGTATGAGCTTCACCAAGATCTTTCTCCGCAGCATCGTAGACGTGGATCGCCAGTGTTCGTCACACGTACGATGAAATATGTTGGTTTGGAGGGGAAGATTTGGTGGCCGAAAGCAATGATGTTGTCGTTGAAAGCGCTTGTTGTTGCGGGTGTGGATGGTGTTGTGGAGATTTGGTGGGGTGGGGTTGAAATTTTTTGAAAGAAAAGGTGGGGTTGAAATTGTTATGATGACTTGCGTTTCATCAATATAGCACTGATGGCAACGGAGAAAAAATGTAGGAATTTTAAAAACATATATCGAAATGTAGGAACTATTCTCAAAATCGCCCAAAATATAAGGACCAATAATTTAAATCTATTTAATCAATTTATAATATTACAATCGTAGTATTTAATTAAATAATTAAATTGATCAAAGCTTAAAAAAGTCAAATGTTGCTTATAAATAATACCGGAGATATCATTGAGTAATTGATGTATCTTGTTTAGAATATAAACCAAATACATTATTTATACAATGAATCAAAAAAGTCAAATGTTGTTTATAAATAATACTACATCCGTCCTTAATTATAGGACCCTTTTAGAAAAATAACGTGAATTAAGAAAATTAAAAATGATAATAAATTTGTCTATTGATTTTACAAATTTGTCATTTAAGAGAGAGTTAGTGTATGTTTTCAATGTAATATTTAATTTTGATTGAAGAAAAAGATATAAAATAAATAGAAATATATTGGTAAAAAATTAATTAATGTACTTAAAAATAGCAAAAGAGTCTTATAAAAAGGGACAATTTTTTTTTTAAAAGGGTCAATACGGAGGTGCTATAAAAGAGTTCAATCAAGATTGCCAACAAAGTATGTGATTCCGTGCACGTGTGTCACTGTCAGCAAAACATAAAACTCGTCTGTTCATGATCCTCCCCAAAATAACTCCACTGACCAGTGACAACAAATCTCTACCTCTTTTTTTTTTTTGTCCTAATAACTTCATCGTGAAGGAAGTTGTACGTGGTGACCTAAGGTACGTGGCGACCTAACATATGTACCCATACATTAAGACCAAGAGCACCTAGAAATATACACTTCCAATTCCACACACGTCCTCTCTATGCCCATGCTCAACACTCTAACGGCTTGTTTGGAAAAAGAAAAGAAGATGAGAGAGATATGGACGAGAGAAGTTGCAGAGAAAGATTTTATTTATTCATTTTGGAGCAGCAGAAAAATTGAGACTACAGATTAAAATAGGTTGGGACCCACTCTTTTTTGCATCTCCACAAACTAGCGAAAAAACATGAGATTAAAATATAGGAATTTTAAAAACATTTATCGAAATAACAAATCAATGCTTGATATAAGCATTAGTTATTATCATTTCTAATCAATGAAGTTGAATTAAAACAAAAAAAATGAACATTTACTTACAGAAAAAAAAAGAAGTCAAATTGAATATGTATGAGACTATGAAATAATAATAACAAAAACTACTGTATGAATTATTTTGCACAAAAACAATACTTTAAATGGTATGTATTAATTATTTACTAAAATAATAATTAAATGAATTATGTAAATTATAACTAAAGTAAAAACTAAGTTATGTTAAAATAAAA
>Ga0099826_10003734_pt1 | contig 10456 bp, 6 predicted proteins | sample Mtrugardesep15_FD_76830 | JGI IMG/M metagenome (GOLD analysis project Ga0099826, IMG submission 76830) | Root nodule microbial communities of legume samples collected from California, USA - M. trunc garden sep15 | ecosystem: Host-associated > Plants > Roots > Nodule | place: USA: California...
ATTTTTTTTTTTATAATGATATAGAAAAACCCTCTATATATTATTGTTTATAATTTGTTTTAAAAACTATTAGAAAAAAAATGTTTTAAAACAAAATCTCACTTTGGAAAACTGTGTTATTTTAGACCCGTTGCAGTGGTTCTTTGTTTTAAGTTATGAAATTTTCAAAAACCAAAATATGTTTGAAGTTAATTCAAACAATTTATATCATTAGGTTTCCAAAATAATTAAACCTTATACCTTAAACTCGTTTCCAACTACTACTTTTATCATGATTGGCCACCACTTTAACCACCACTCCATTCATCGTTGATCACTGATTTGACCACCATCGTACTACTTTCCCTATCGAAAACCACCACCCTTACCAACATTGATTACCACTCGAACCACCATCAATCACTACTCAATCCATCTTCGACCACCTTTGATCTCCAACATGACTACCATTATGAGAACCACTTTGCCAACCTTCAACCACTATTTCGAGTGTATGTTACTACTTATTTGTTGAGTTCAGGCTTGTGTGTTGTTGCCTTTCAGTTTTGTTGTGTGTTGTTGGTCATGGCTTTCACTGCTACATCGTTGAGGGCAACTAAATTGTTTTCTCGAGCTCTAACCAACTCGTACCACATTTTTACTGCGCAATTGCCTAAACCTTGTCTAAAAGGTGAACAAAACTCAATCAAAACATCATAAGACAAATATTTGCCAGGTAACTTAGACTGTCAAAATGTTCTTCACGGGAGGCTCACTTTCCTAAAGGGTTCCTCCTAGTCTGTATGCCATACTTAAAGCAAAAAATCCTAAAGTTTTGGAAAACTAATACTCCATGGTTTGTGGTCTCATTAGGTAAAGGTTACTTTGTATTTGTTTTTTCATCCTTGAATGATCTTAATGCAGTTTGATCTATTGGTTCTTGGAATCTCTCATCGAGCTTCCTGCAAACATTTGCTTGGACTGCTGATTTCAACCCTCACACGGTGCAGCAAACCATTGCTCAAACACGGATAAACCTTTACGGTCTTGATTGAGAATATTGATGACCAATAACGTTGTTTGAAATTCCATGGGCTCTAAGAACTCCTTTGGCTCTTGATAAGGCAACTAAGAAGAAAACTTTTAGCCATTCTGCAAGAGTTCTAATAGAGGTATATGTAACTTCATATATGCGTGAAAGAATCCTCAACGAAAGGAAGAATTTTGATTTTTATGTGGATGTTTAGTATGAGAAACTTCCCACATTTTGTAACTCATATAAGTTTTTTTTTTTAAATTCGATATCCAGCCCAGGAGCTGACTAATCTGAGGGGTCCAATCCCACCGTCCACTTGTGGGAGACCCCGCATAAATCCAAAGCATAACTCTGTATAGACTCGTGTAAGATTATTATACATTCTTTTAAGAATTGTAAGTATGAGATTCCTCTTATGGTGCAGGATGTTAATCCTACCTCCTCAATTGTTAAGAAGGTTGATGAGGTGATCATCCCTCCCAAAGGTACACCACACAATGTTGCACGTTGTAGTAAAATTATTGGAGAAATAAACCCTTTTATTAATGATATAATAAGGTCTAAAGAAGTTACAACTTGTGAGTTTGTGGGAAATGTTTTAAACCATGAGGAAGAGGTACATAATATATTTGTTGCAGCATGTCACCATGTGCAACCATTGTTGGTTGAGAATTTTGTTTTGGCTTAGAAGCAATGGGTGGTCCAAATTTTTTTCATCCCTGTAGTGATGCAGTCATTGATCTTGATTATTGTCAAGATAACCCTTCTTAAAAGGGAAATACTAATAAGTGTCATGGACACTCGAACACTCTTTAAGGACATTATATGGTAAATATTTACAAACATTTGTGTATTCAATGCATTGGAAATTAAAGTATTTGACTTTTTTAAGGAATAATTTCTTAATTTTGAATTTTTAAAGAGTGTCTCAGAGTCATTCGTTAGCAAGATCCAATTTATAGTACTCCTTCCGATCACTATTATAAACAAGACATTTTTTTTTAAAATTCATTGAATAACTAATGACTCTAGCCTATAATATATCAGATACATCTATTTTTCAATAAATCTGAAAAGTCATTTTTATTGTTCATAATAGTAACTGAAAAGAGTATATGCTTGGTCAACCAACAAGATTATATATAGCGAAAGAGACTAAAATATAATGATTTATAGACGATATGTGAGAAACATTTGATGTCTAACATAACTTCAATAATATAACATAGATGGAACATAAACATATGAAAACATTGGGAGAAAAAAAAAAGGTATATGGCTTCTCATATACTCCAAATGAATTATCCATTTACTTTCTAAAACCCATTAAAAAAAGCATCATCCCATGAATATTTTTTCCAAGTAGAAGAAATGCATCACCCTTATATAAAACGGATACCAAAATAAAGTTTCTTGAAAAATGCAATGTGGTGATAGGAGGACCTTAGCAATGAAGTTAATGAATCCTTTATTCTTCTTTTTTATTCAAAAGCTTGACATAAGAAACTTTCGGTTGGGACTTGAATTGGTCTTTAACTGTTTAAGGAGATTGGATAGAATAAAGAATGGGAAGATTCTGAGTGACCTTAATTGCTTGGAAACAAAAAAAAAAACTTGTGATTCGTGCTTAATGGACACAATTCATTTCATGTCCACAAGTTGCAGAGGTCGGTGATGGGGTCGTATATTGCAACATTTATTTAATCTGACAGCCGCAATGTCATAGGGTAGCATGGATCACACACAAAAACATATATAACTGCCCAAGTAGCAAGTAGCAAACACTTGGCTAAGTCATTCTGAAGGTATGGCCGTATGGCTCCACTGTCTTTGGAAAAAACGACACATTATCTTCAAAACAGGTATTTCATTTTGGATTTTATTTTTATATATGTTCAACGAATCGGAATATTCAATACTATATATTTTTTAGACTACCATGTTATATGTACAAAAATTTACCTTCGCTTAGAAGTGATTAATCTCCCTCAAAAAACTTGTTGGACAAACAAGATAGGTTTTTCCCTCTCAAATAGATGGGCTAAATTTGCCGCGTGTCATTGGTGGAAAACTTTCTTATAATAGACAGATAGACGAAATATCTTGTAATGGAAAAACCAAGGGGAGAGTAATATGAGACTGAAAAGAAAAAAAAAACTGAAAAAAAAAACTATATACTCCTATTGAGAAGTATTACAATTACAGCCGATGAAAATTTCTACAAGCTTTGTTGCAAAACAAATATGGCATTGCTTCATGTGAACAGAATATATATCACCCTAAACAAAAATGAGCAAAACAATCAGTATGAAAAAATTTGGTGAATCAGACTCAAATGAACATTTGCTGGCCCGTGTAGCCTACACGATGTAGGGTAAAACCCAGTTTACAAGTATGTATCCAGTAAGAAAATCAGCCTCTTCATTTGTTCGATCCAGAATCCAGATTCTTGTCAATGAGGGCCAGCACTGGCAGTTTTGTAACCATAACACAGTATATATTCCTAAAGTTGCATTTATTGACATCTCAGTGTTGCTCAGAAAGTGTAGAGGCTTGCACACCTATCACTTTGGTGTCATGCTTTCTCTTACTTCGGCTGCGCCTGGGTCTGGATGTTTTAGTCTTTGTAGAATGTTTGGTCGTCTGTTCTTGCGAGCCACTTACCACTTTTTCATTAATTGGGATCACAGGAGGAGCATCTGGCCATGGAGTATGTTTTGAGGGGACAGTGATGTCCAGAGGAGTGTCAATTGTCCATCTGCAAGAAATTGCATCCAATGGTCAGGGGTATGCACAGAAAACATGCTACGATACTAAAAGTTTTGAAAAGATGCATATTCAGATTATATTTGCTGGAGGACAAATATTACAGTTTACAAACATAAGAATTTGATCAATAAGACTCAATATAATGCTTTAGAAAAACCATGATGTTAAGCTACTTTGATATGATGAAATAAACTTGACTTTCAGAGAACATTTTACACAACCAGGAAGGGGGATATATATGCCAAACTTTTGGGAAATGACTTCAGTTTCTGAGGGACTAGTTGGTAGAGAAGTACTTAAGAAGCCAGAAGAAATATCAAATGGCTTAGCTCTCTTTAGTAAAATCTAGTGGGTAGTTGATAAGCTAGCTTATAGCGGATAAGCTTATAGGGGCTAGTTAATAGCTTATAACCTAGCTGATTAAATTTGTAGTGTTTGGTAAAATTAGCGGTTGAACTAGCTTATAAATCTTAAATGACATAAAAAAAGCTTCATTGATATTTAATATTTTTTTCAGTTAAGATAACAGGGGTAAACTTGAGAAAAAATAACAAGCTACAAGCTTTAAGCTACTTGAATTAACTTATCGAAAGATGTGATAAGCTAGTTAAAATAAGCTATAAGCTCATGAGAAAATGACGGTTATCAAACGAGTCCTTTTTAGTCATATGAGCTTATATTCTTATAAGCTATCGGCTAGCTTATTATGCTTGCGAAACATACCCTTAATGAAGAACCGAAGCCATACATAGGTAGGCCACTTAAGTCATCAATGAGGCCTTTTGATAAAAAATTCCCGAATATCAACAATTTGTTACAAGTCAGTTACAGTAGAGTATCGATAGTTCGGACTAGAACATAGTTAAAGAGGTTAAAAGACGGATGCTTGAGCTAAAATCGGATTAAGGATAGAACCGTAGAAGGGAGACGGAATTTAGATCTGTTAGCTATGAGTTAAACAGAGCTATAGCTCATTTGTGAGGGGAAAAAGCTGTGAAGGAGAGATCTTTCTCCTATTATTGAATATTAAATAAAATCATCCATTTGTTTTGGTTCTCTATCAGTTTTTCATTTTCATTTCCTTGGGTTCCTAACACCTTTTGATCTTAGCCATTAGTCTTGATACAAGATCTGAGAGAGGTTCGTTGTATATCTAACAATGCACCAACCCCTCTTCTATGCTAGAAGGCAGATGACATTTTTCAAAACCTACGGACTGACAAGCAGGAGTTCTGAGCTTGCTCTAATGATAAAACTAGGATCCAATACCCCTTTCTCAACCTTAAAAACCTCAAATGTAACCTAACATAACAGAAAATTGAAATACCCTCCCTTGCACCCTCATCAGGAGGTGCAAAAAAGGGAACTTTATCCATGAAATTTACACAAACTTTTTGCTTTTTCTCAGTGGACAAATCCAATAAAAATTATTCTCAACTTTGTACGAGACTTATACTGTATTTGGTTATTCATTACTATCCTTAGACTTCCCTTGTAAATCATAGGAACATGTATACATAATCGCAAGCTTATTGACATGTGTGTTGCATGTGTAACAAGTATGATTGCAGATGTATTCAATACGATTCAAGCATAAATTTGAGAAATTTCTGTTTCAAAAGTAAATTATGTGCATAACTATAAACCTCAAGTAAATCTTACAAACAAATATTGGTTTCAATACTAAGTCAAAAGATTAAGAATTAGTCTTAAATGATTGATGGTTAGTACTCTATAGTTCTTTCATTCTTAGTTTAGTTCCTTTATTCAAATTAAATTTAAAATTGTAAGTCAAAGAATAACATGTAAATAGAGTATTTAGAAAAGAGAATATACATATGAAAGAAAGAAAGGAAAAAAAAAAAAGGAATCGAGCTTGATAACATCAAACATTTTTGGATTTTATATTTCTAGGGAACAAGATACTTTTATATAAGGGAAATGTTAACTAGTGCCCGAGGTACTAGTTAAAGACCATGAGTGATAATTATTTATCAAAATGTGTATATTCAATGCATTGGTAATTGAAATATTTAACTTTCTTAAAGAATAATTGCATATTTTCGAATGCTTAAAGAGACCCCTTATATAAATAAAGTAACCTTTTTAATTGATTAATGATTATTTAATTTGTAGATTTTAAAGAATCAAGAATAAAAACTAGTTAATTGAATGGTAAAATGTGAATTGTTGTTAATTTAGATTTAGATTACAGATTGAGAGATTCATGTTGTATTTTTTGACTGGGTACCATATTGACAATTAATAATTCAAATACTATAAATTATCAGTAATATTAGTAGCAATATGTAATTCAAATAATGAGATTGCTCTAAATAATAATGGTAAAAGTATGATCCCAAACCCTTCTCAACCATAGAAAGAAACCTCTAATGTAACCAAACATAACAGAAAATTGCACTACCGCCACAAAAAGAGGAACCTTATCGACGTCATTTAGCAAAACCTTGTCTTTTCTCAATGGGACAAATCCATCAGCAGTTATTCTCAAGTTTGTTTGAGACTTCCCACGTAAATTTGGTTATTCATTACAATCCTCAGACTTCCCGCATAAATTTAATGAACAAGTACATACTATATTTTAAAAAGAAAAGTCGCTAAAAAGGTTATGGTTTCAACACAAATGCAGCATTGCATTTGACAGTTTTTCATTGTCAATAACCTTACAACTTACTTTATACTTATACTTTGCATTTGGATCACAGTTCATTGTATTTATTTTTTTACTTCAGAATACTCTTATTTGTAGCACAATCATTGTCGCATGGATACTTCAAAATAGTAGCTGTGCTTCAAATTAGTAATTGTATCCATATAGAATGATTTCAGACAGTTGGGGCAGTCTCTAAAAGGAAATGTAGTAACAGGAGAGAGAGAGGGAGAGTTGGAGTGTCAAATTTGACTTCTGAAAGTTTGATTTCGTTCCACAGATTCTATTAAATCAACCTTTTAACATAAAGAAAGATTTATACAGAATTTTTAGAACCTTCTGAATATAGTCTTTCAGTTTCTCCCTTTCATTATAGATATTTCCTATATAAATTTGAATATTTTTCCAAGTCAACAAGACTGTATCCCTAATTGACCTGAAAATGTAATAATTTCGTATATAAATGTGAGTATTTGTCTAAGTCAACAACATTGCATCCCTAATTGACCTGAAATAACATCTGATGTCTACAACAAATCAACCCAATTTGACAGCAGTTCGCTTAGTAAGCTAGGTCCTGCATAGCCCAAACCACTCTGACCTAGATGATATTAGCAAGTGCTTCAAAAGAACTACTTGTGCATGTTTGAATCCACATTTGTGAGTGTAAAATGTGTGTTTTAAATTGAGTTTGGACGTTTGGATGCTGTCAAGCAAAAATTATTTCCTCCTAAAAACACAATAGACTAAAAGTGAAAAACCCAGGTTTATGATTTCTTACAAAGTTTCCCAAAAAAATTACTTTTGAGATAGAACTTCCAAGACATAAATTACTCATTTCAAATTCACTTTTAACTAAAATTAATTTCACAAAATCAAGATCATCAAAATTCATGTTTGCAAACACACAACTAAACACAGAATCTTAAAATCCCATGGTGCTTGATTTTGCATATGCAAGCAAGCGGATGGGTTCATGTTATCCGCATAAACACCAATCAAATAGTATATTTTCTGATTTACTACACTACCAAGCATACTAAAATCTCTTGAATATGTTCTAGAATCTAAATTGTTAGATACTCCAAGTTTTATGCATTGGCATTTGCCTTCTACTTTTCATCTTGTGGACAATTTAATGTAAATAAATGCTATGCTACACAGATTTCCATATGATAAAAAGGAATCACCAAAAGCTAGAAATACTTCCTTTTTTATACTGATTCAAGAATATTTCATAATAGCCAAACATAGGTAAGCACTATATTATAAATCAAGAGAATACTCACTGAGGTGGGAATTTGCTGTCTGTGCGAGCTTCAACCCGCAGCCACCAAAGCAAAACTTGGCGTCCACAACTCCCAAGTGGTTCTAACACAGAGATGTCTTTCAGCAGAGACAGTGGACTATCGACATCTTCATCAACTCCATCTAACGCATTAATATCCTTAATCCAGTCTGGTTTATCATCAAGATCCTTCCAAACCAACCTGGAGTTCAACACAAACCCAGACCATTCAAGCTTCCTAGGTATCACAGGTGCCCTGTCACCTATGAAAACTGCACCTCTCCTTGCATATCTTAAGGAATCGTATGTATGCAACCCAACCAAATGATTTGTCGCGTTACAAGCAGGACCTTGTACTGCCATTGGTGCCTCCTCCTTCAGTGAGGTTGAAGATTCATCCGTGTCAGACTGAACAAGTATTCCAACCGAAACAGCTCCAATCCATTTCACACTCTGAATTTCATCAAATAACTCCATACTATGCATATTGCTATCATCGGCAAACATCACAATTCCATCTAGCTTCTCTTTTCTCACAATTCTGTTCCACCACATTGCAAACAATCAATTGTTTTACCTATCAATCAACTAAATTTTCAGATCATACAATAACATTGACAAATTAAAAAAATCAAAACAGTGGAAATAAACACTATATTTGTCAATTAGAATGAACTACTCCCTCTGGTCACTATTATATTCACTATGTCAATGCTTCATACTCCCTCCATTCACTATTATAAGTAAATACTCTATTTTTATATTCATTGAATAACGGATGTATCTAGACTATATATAGACAAGCACAAGTGCACGACACTAAAATGTCAACACCAATAATAATTCGAGAAAATTATATAATTAAATATAATTACATGTGTTAGTCTCGTGTCACGGTGTAAGACACTTACATGTATCAGACACATCTTTGATCAGAAATGTCGATACTACACAAAAAACTAACAATATTATTCCTTATCCGAAAACTATTGAAAAAAGTCAACCAATATCTCCAAAATTGGAATATACCTTAAAGCATGAAGTCGCATTCGAGCTTCCAATTTATGTCTACCCTCCCACGAAATCGGAATCCGTTGATTAAACCCAATGTGAATGATTCTTCTGAGTCCTGAATTGGCAACAATTGAAGCAGTCTCATTCGTCACTCCTCCAGCTTCCACCACGATCCACACCAAATCATACGGTACAAGCATCAAAGAATGCATCACACCGATCAAGTGAAGCTTCTGGAACGTCCTCACATACGTCGGCGTAACTGCAATAACCGTCCTAGGGTTCTTCACTCCAAACAACGCTTTCTGCTCCGTTTGAACTCTCTCAATTATCTTATGAGCTTTCATCACCTCATTCGGATTCGGATGCGGCCATGGCCGGATTCTGATCCCGTGCCGGCCGACGACCACACGGCTCACTGGAGCTACTTTTTCAACCGGATTCACGGTAAGAGAAGAATGAACACGGATTGGAACGGAGATTTCGCCTTGGCCGGCGCCGGAGTTGAACGGAACAGTTGAGGAAGTTGAGAAGAGTAGCATGAAAAAGATGCGAGAGAGACGAAATCCTAAGGCGAGGCTGATGATACAGAACGCGGCATGGAGGAAAAGCCAGAAAGAGTTCAACGGAGATTTTCCGGTAACGTCGCCGGAGGATTCATACAGCGGCGGCTCTTTGATGTTGTTGCTCCGGCGGTTCTGTAACAATGTTGAGAGTTTCATCTTGTTTCTCTTTCATTCACTCAAAGAGAGAGAAAATTGAAGTCGTTTTTGTGTTTAGTTGCTATAGTTTATGATGAAGATGGTGATGATGCTATAGTTTAGTTTAAATTTTAAATGTTTAATTAACGTTTAGCGTTTCGTTTCTTCTTTTGGTCTAGAAGATTTGACCCTAGAACGTAATTAATGAAGGATGTGATAATTAATTAATTACTATCATTATTTTTTGTGGATAAATTGGAATTATCATTATTAGTGTTAAAAGCGAAATTGACGAAGTTAGATTTTTGCAAAATCTATTTGATAGATAGGGAGATTTATAACGGCTAAGTTGAAAAAAATGAAAATGGTTAGACATTTTTTAAGGTCAACCAATAGGACTATAATAAATCTTTTGCGATATTTTTATTATATTTTTTTGGTATTTTTATATATAATTGTGTTCTTTTTATGGAATATCTATTGTGTGTTATTGCATCGTAATCATAATTTTACTAACATGTGTATGGGAGAGACCCAAGTTCAAGGGTGTCACTCAATCAATTTCTTGTTATGATTTCTATTTTTACGGATACTAACAAAAAGTCGGGCACGGCCGGGCACTATGTGTCCGTTTTTTTCTCTTTTTATTGCACTAACGTTTAAAAATTATGAACGGTATTTTTTTTTATGAAATTTTGGTTTTTGATTTAAAGTAAAAATATAAATGTTTGTTGGTTTTTTAATGACACGAACAACAATCTTTATTATAGAAAAAGTTGTTTAGGGGTATAATTGGAATAATGAAAAAATAAGTATAAATATACTCATCTAGATTGTTATATTTTTTAAATGATAAATGAAAAAAAAACAGATATACGTATATTTATATCGTGTTTAATATTTAAATTTATTTTTATCTATTTGTTACATGTATTATTTGAATTGAAAATTAATGATATTTTTAGAAAGAAAAGTTCAACCCAAAAGTGTGCTGAAAA
>Ga0099826_10003736_pt1 | contig 10455 bp, 4 predicted proteins | sample Mtrugardesep15_FD_76830 | JGI IMG/M metagenome (GOLD analysis project Ga0099826, IMG submission 76830) | Root nodule microbial communities of legume samples collected from California, USA - M. trunc garden sep15 | ecosystem: Host-associated > Plants > Roots > Nodule | place: USA: California...
GCCGATGAACCACCGAAACCTCACCGTCTCTCTTCACCTCCTTCACCACCGCACAAATTCATTCACCTCATTCCAATTCTCACTCTCTTCTGCTTCTTCATTCTCTACTTCTTCTCTCACACTCCTTCACCTTCTGACCTAACTCATTTCAACGGATTCACTGCATTCAAACGCTCGAATAATCATAATCTAGGTAAAAATTCAACAATGCAAATTGAAATTAATTTCGTCGTTATTTTTTATCATTATTGATTAATTTGTTAATTTTTTGCTATTTTTTTTGTTGGATCTGTTTTAGCGGCGGAGATGAATGGAGACATTGGAGTACATTACGATGCTGTGAAAAGAAGCGATGTGTTGGCGATTCGAAGTTTGCAACAGATACCGAAATCTCAACTTCACAGAAAACTCGCCGATTTTTAAGCTAAACTCTTCACACGTGTGGGTTCTTCCTTCGCTTCTTTCATCTCTTACCACTTCCATTCTATATATTCTTGCTCCACTTGTATTGTACTATTATTGTATATCTAAAATTATTTTAGATTTTGTGGTCACTCAAGAAGAAAAGAAAGTGAATAAAAATTGATTTCATATATCATAGGGAATAAATTGCATTGTAGTATTAATCTTGTTCAATTACTAAACAATTGTTTGGCATCGCGTTGATGGGTCGGATTCTATAGTCACAATGATGATTTTGCATGAACTAGACCGCAATTCTGCATAGTGACTTCTAATAATTAGTTTTATAATCGTTGAAACTCGCTTTGCAGAATTGTAGCTTAGTCGGTGCAAAATCATGTAATTCAACTTATGATTCCTACAAATACGTTGATACCAAACAATTACTAAGAATTGGCGTAGGATAGCAGTGGGTACGCAGGCTGATGGAATACAGCTGGATTCTATGACCGTTACTGCACCTCGAGCTGCGGTTAAAGAGTGCCAGCTGGAAATTGTGTGTTTTAATTCTTGCTGTCTCTGTGAGAAACAGAACGGGGTTCTGACGGCGTCACCGCTGAGTGGTGTTACACGTGGTGTCCTTTGAGGCATGGAAACGGAACGGAACGGAAAATGGATGGTGTAAATAAAAAGTGTCGGTGTTAGAAGTTTTACGAAACGGTGTCGTTGTTGAAGAACTATTGCGAATGAATGAGCAATTAACTTAGTTGGGCCATAATCCATTGTAGTTAATGGTGCTGTTTATTATGGTAGGTCATACGTGGGACCTTTAATTTTATTATTTTCGATTGGTTGGTCCCTAATCATGTTCAATGATGATCAAGCAATAGAATAAAAATTATCACTTGTACCGAAAATAAAATAAAATTATCACAACAAAAAGAAGAAGCAATAGAATAAGGATAATGATACTATAGAAACGGTAGGGATAATCATTCTTCAATTCAACTATATCCAAAAAAAAATATGCATAGATGAATGTATTGTATCATCTTGATCGTTTATATTGTTCTGTCGACATATATATGATGAGACACGTAAAGACAAATATTGTACTAATAATGTAACAATAGTGCACTTATTGCAAAGAGACACGAATAAAAACCGTAACTCGCATACATATAATTGAGAAATTGAAAATGAATTTGACATTGTTGATAAGAATACTTTGACGAAGTAATTGACACAATACGTTGTTTATCCAATAAATTATTACAGCATAGCATTGATTTCTTGTTGCATAGCATGTCTTTTAGACACGTAACCAATGGCTTTATTTTTAAATGTTTACGTGTCTTTTGGCACTTAAACAATGTTTTAATATTTGGAGTATATGTTGTACCAAAAATTTATATTTCTTCTCTTCTCTTTTTAATTATATACATTTCATGTGTGTATGTTGTACCAAAAATATATTTATGACGCACAATAAACATTCAAATAAAATTTTGCACTAATTTGAATCATATTTTACTATATGCACATAATATTATATTTTTTTAAAACGAAATATAATAATTAAAATAATTCTGATTGTACTTTTTTTTTTTGGTACAAATCATCTTCGAGACTCTGTTAGACACTAAATATAAATACATGATTTAGTTGAAATTTAAACTTTGTTCGACCACTACATAGTTGAAGATTAGCTTCTTTCACTGGAGTTATTGGTGTATAGAATCTATTTATACGCTAATATAAAATGAGCATGAGACATGAGACTATGGTTTACCATATAAGGACATCATAGTACATTTTCTAAAACTTCATTACATTGTGAAATATGTTTGGCTATTTATTTTAAAAGATGGGTTAATGACTGATAAATTTGAATTTAACTTCTGTCTCCATAATAGAGATAGAAAGTTTTGAGACGTGGACACTTTTTCTTCTTCCCTTTCTCTCTTTACCTTTTTGATAACAGGATTTACGTTGGCCAATTTACTTAAGAGTAAGCTTCTTGTGTAATCCTCTACCCTCCATATCGAAATCTGGCTATGTAGACCGAATGTAAATATGAGTGTAATACTATATGGATTACGTGGATACTTAATTTTAAAAAAGATCAGATTACAATACGGTTTAGAAATAATTAAAAAAACACAAATAAATTATATGCATAGTGCAATACTTGTAAAGAAATAATCATTGACTCCCTAAAAAAACAATCATCAACATTGCTTCGTTGATATATAACTAAAATTATCACAATTTATTTTAAAAATCATAATGTATTTTGACCTATTTGTCATCTTTATTTTTTTAGAAGTTAAACTAGCTCATTGAAATTGACACTAAAGAGAAAACTAACTCATTAAAATTGACACTAAATAGAATCAAGACAATAAGAGAAGTAAACTTCAAAATCTTAAACCAACACTACAAAACCAACTCAAATAGATTTAACCTCTTATCATCTTATGTTAAGATATCAACAAATATATTGTTCAAGAACTTAAAACAAATAATTCATTATCTCATTGTTGTTGCCATCATTCATAAAAAGTACGATTTCTAAGTTTGGTAGTTTAAAACACAACTCTGCAGATTCAGAAAGTTCATCTCTATCTTCAAGGGGATCATGTACCTCTCCAATGATGTCTTACAACCATGTCTCCTCTTATTTATACTCTTCTTATTTTCTAGATAAAATACAAATAAGTGTGTATCAATGATGTATCTCATAAGTTTTAGGTAAAATGTTTTTAAAAAAATTCCAGTACTTGTAAGATATTTATCCTTGCATATTTACAAAATATTCGTATTCTATACATACTTCCTCAAATTAGAGTATTTGAGCTTTATATATCACAACACATGTAACTTTTGGTTCATAAATTTTAATAATAAGTGTTTCGACATCAAGTCAATCACATCATATTTGAGGTATTTTTTATTTTAGATGTAAGTCCTCCACGATTTTCTTTGATGAAAATGCATCTTTGCTTGGTTGAAAAGTTTAGTGTTATTTATGAACTACAACATAAGCATATAATTCCATAAAGATGTTTAATTTCTTTCACTCAAACAATTACAAATTTAGGGTAGTTTTGTCTATGCACATGTATTTGAAAGTCAAACTTAAAAATCATACCCAAATAATTAAAAACTTTGAATTCCTTATACTCAAAACAATATATAATTGATACTTAACGGACAAGTTTACCATTGGAATACAATGAACCACTAAAAATTCATGATGTGATTCATAGATTTATCATTTCATCATTCACAAAAATGATATCTCCTTGTTCTTTTTCACTTTAAATTTAAAATATCATTGGTTAACCACTATAACCACCACAACTTTTTGTTTTGCATTTAGATATTAAAACTTGATGATGACGATGGGTAAAGCTAAAGTTGAATCACCAAACAACATTTAAATTGAATAAAAAAAGAAAGTGGGTCACACCTTCACGAGTTGTATTTGGCCAAAAACAAGCTCGTGAATATGAACATTGACGAGAGGTTATTGCAATTGCAATGGCAGGGCGTGATCCGTGTTTGCGCGCATTCCCTTTGCATTTTCACGTTTCTCCATGGATTTTAAGGTAACTTGATATAAAAATATAAAAATCTAATTAATAATTAGTAGTTTTTTTTTTAATCAACAAATATTATTACGCAAAGTTAGTATAAGATGCACTAAACTCGCAAAAGAGGAAAAAGAGTACACGGCGGTCTTATAACAACGGCCCTCAACACCAACAGAACACTCAATAAAAAAACCCTTAAAAACCATCTTCACAAACCAAAGAGGCACCAAATAAATAACCCAAACTAAATAATTAGTAGTTAAATTGGATTTATTAATTTGACGGTTTAACAAAGTTGAGATCTTTATGAAATGTTTACAATTTTAAGGACTTATATGAGAGTGTTTTACGATGTTAAAATTAATTTAGCGGTGTATTCAATTCAAGCAGTATAAAGCACATAATATATAATAATAATTTGAATATTACTTCATCACATTGTAGAATCTAGTCTTTTTCGTTAGACCAAACCTCTATGAATATTTTTTTTTCTTTTTTTCTTTTTATCAATGCTATTAAGTCACTAGTTTTAAAAATCAAAGGTACGGTTCAAATAGTAAATGAATTTCCTATAAGTCAAATTAATCACAAATATTATTATTTGAAATAATTCTTATAACAAGGGTTGACTTTCTTCCCAAAGGTGATTCACTTGCTACATGCGTAAATATTAACGATACAAATTCAAAAAATCAATTATTGAATTGAAAGGTCTAATTAAATATATTGAGTTCATACATTTATTAAATTTTAAAATATATGATATGCATCTAGTCACTTTTTTTTATATGTTTATCTAATCACTTTACTTTATTTTTTATTTTTTTTGAATCACTTTACTTTAATGTATAACATATTTCATACTTACAATGTCAAGTAAGTGTTTATATAAATATTGGAGTTAACTCACACACACCGTGGCTAAAATGAATCCCAATTCATATATAGATCGCGGCTCCATTTGGTTCCCAAAATAAAATTCATATATTTAATTAAGATAATTAAACATAGAATAAGATTGACACATACATGATATTTATATAAAAAAATACCATACTAGTATTATTTTTTAGTTTCTTACACTAATATCGATGTTTGTGACATAAAATAAATTAAATATACATTGCAAAAGTTAAAAGAAAACTATATAGTATTATTTTTTTATAAACAACTTGGACATAACACGAGCACTGGAACAAGTAAATATATGTTGGGAAAGGGCAAAAAAGTGTGGTCACTTTACATGCACCAAATTGCATTGGTGCTAGCTTTTCTACTCTTCTACCTGTTGCTGTATTATAAAAAACCTGATGATGCTAGTTTGTCTATGGGAATCAACTATATTTTAGTGTAAACAATAGTTTTACCAACCCTTGAATTATAAACATTAATGTAATTTGTTTCAAATGAAAAATGCATAGCAACAATGTGACGCATTACATTATTAACATTTCAGAAGCCTACATTAAGAAGAGGCATGCATGTGATGATCACTTTATGTTGATAGTAGAGGGTCATTTTCATGCAACTATAGTTGTTTTAATTTTTAAAACGAAGTCAATATTTCTTTTTCCATTTTTTTTTCTTTCCTTCTTACGTTGTCAAGGCTTAGAATATCTTGGTACTACATGGAGAAGCTACCTGCTAAGGTTCTTGGGTTGCCTTTTAATGGGATTTGGCAAGGGGTGAGAGGACAGAACAAAATAAAATTGAGATTGATGATTGGGAAGAAAAATGTTTGAAAGAAAAAGAAAATTCTTATTGAATAATTTATAGACCAATATGAATTTTGATCCTCCCATCCCATGTTTTTCATTTTGACAGAGGTAAATTTAGCTCATTTTGTTAATAATCAAATACGTGGCTATTCTCGCCAATGTATGAGCTACTTCGTCTACTTTCTTCCTCATAAACTCAACTTTTGAGTTTTCTAAAGAAGAAAAAAAATCCTGAATTGTTTACAATATGATATAATAGCACCAAAATCAAACTAATTCTCTAATGACTATGAAAAGAATTTACTGTTAAAATTTGATCATCATGTTGGAATTCAACATGAGTGAACTGTATTGGTGATCTCACTCTTCACGTTGAATTCCAACTTAAGAGGATCTAAATCCAACTGCTTTACAATTTTGGCATATTGAGATTGAGATTCTAGATACAAATAACCAATCACAACTAATAACTAAACAATTCATAACTAACTAAATCTAGATAGGTATACTCAAGGAAGAAAGTAAAGGCCGAGTTCTTAACTTTAATGGTAATGAATGAAATTAAGTTATGCGGGCAAAGCCTTAATTAGAACATCAATGAGTCAGTGTTGTATATTTTGATATAGATGAGCTATAAGGTGTTGGATTGGACCAGTACCTAAAGGAAATAGTGATAAATGTATATGAAATTATAGGTAATGTGAATCATTTAAAAAAAGAAAAGGTAATGTGATATCTAGAACCCGGGTCCATGATACGTATTTGCACATGCTCGCCATTTGGATTTTCGGGTGACAATTATAATTAAGAAATATATATAAAGTTTTTTTTATTTTGAAAGAAATATATAGGAGTTGATAATGTGGAATTTGTCTTTGTAACATGAGAATAAGATTACGATATCTTACAGGGTGGGGAGGGTTTCTCCGGGACATGCAGATGGATCAAATGTTACTTAAAATTGAATCATGCGATGTTTTTACGTCGAAATATAAGACATGTATTTAGGTTTGGACATGATATGGAGGGAGGACACCACTTATCTTGTAATGTGAGTGATTCAAAGATTTTGGTCGACATAATTATCGAAAGAGTTCTTAATAACGAGTGCCTCTTAAGACACTTTTTAAGGATTCTAAAATAAGAAATTATTTCATATGAAAGTTAAATTTTTCAGTTTTCAATACAATGATTACACAAACTTTCATAAAAAAATTATCATTTAAAGGCCTTAAAAAGTGTCTGAAGACACTCGTTAGCATTTCTCTCATTGGGGTAAAGTTGCAAATTTAGTGGCACGACTCCTACTTTAGTTCGGCGTATTTGAAAGCTTTTGGGTTTGAGTTGGACAGTCAAAATTATCCATACTTGATGAAGGCAATAGAAGTGTAAATTGACTTGCTAATTTCAACATTTTCATGGAGTTTGTAGATTTTCATATTATGGAGACTTCCCCTAACAAACTTAAGAGTCTTTTGTTTGATGACATTTATGTGACTTATATGTTTAGGAGCGTCAGTTTGTGTTTGATTACTTAATTTTCTTTTCACTTTGGGTTTTGCCCTCTTTGTACCAAAATTAAAAAAATTACGATATCAAAACTTTGACTCATGCAAAAGATAAAGTATTTTTTTTTTTTTAGAATAAGATCAACTACTATTTAGTACTGCTCTTGTGTGAAAGTTATTCCTATTTTTGCAGAATTTTTTACCACTATATGTGGCTAGTTCAGGTTCATTGCGATGAAATTCACTCGTGCCTTATTTCCCTTTTTCACAAATCTGGTGGAAGTCCATGCTTGAAGTAGAATGTATCTATGGTATGGTTAATCCTTCCACAATGAGCAAACCTTACTATGTTTTGAATTTTGTCCAGCCATATGCTTGTATATCTGATGTTTGGTTCGACGGTGGCACGTTTAGAAGCTTTAAATTAGAGTTGTGGCTAAACGCACGGTGAGTGGGATATTTCACCATGAATACAATAAAATCGCCCTATTTTGCCACGCGATCCTACCATCGATTCTCAGAATAGAATGAATTTGAGGCCATGGCAACAAAATTGTCATTACCACCAATAATTAGAGGGGTTATCATTTGTATCCATTCTTGAATCACTCGATAAAATGCTTTACAATGCTCAGTGGTTGGTCAATTAACACAATTTAAGACCTCACACTAAATCACTCAGTCACAGTCTTATTAAGTGCAGGCTCTCAGAAGTTTTCATCCATGTCCTTCAATTATATAAATACTAGATTCACTGTTGGAATCAATAGAGATCTTGAATTTCAGCCACTTGAAATTTGAAAATATCACCTTGTAATAACCTTTCTTGAGAATCTTTCCACACATTTGTTTTAGGATTGTTGTGTAGTATTATCCAAAAGGTGGGAAAATGTTGGTACTATTACTATTTCTACTACAAATATATCATGTAATCGAGCAGTTTGCCAAAACAACATATAGTTAGTTGTCTTCCTATAATAGAATTGACATTCAATGCAAGATGAAAGATATCACCATAATGGTGCATCTGGTCCAAGGTTCGTATATTGAGTTTGAGGATAGGGGTGGCTCCAAACTTCCATCTATTCAACATCAGAGTGCTACATTGCACAAACCCGAGCATAGTAATTATCTCTGTCCCATGGGGGAGAAACAAGGATAAATGATCATTCTCACCTTGATGAAGGTAAAACGGATTAGATGAGTTCGTGACTAGTAACCAATTGTTTAGAGGTTGGAGATGAAGAATGTTAAAAAAGAAATTGAATGGCAACCAAGGCTCCGCATTGGCGCCTGATACCATACAAATTTTGAATAGGGCAAAGCGAGGAAATTCTGATTAATGTGTAATGCAAGAGTTGATTGAATGCCGGTAGATGCATCACGTGCACTTGGATACATAAGCTATACATGCAGTAACTACCATATCAACCACTATGAATGCTGAGCCAACCAACTATCCGACTATTAGTTAGTGGGTCTTGCTAACGAGTGCCCCAGGGGGTAGGGTACTCGCAAGCATTTCCCTTGGTAAAACTATTATCAGGTAAGAACTACCGGCAAAGAAAATAGGAGAAATACAGAATTTAACACCTAGGAAATCCAGTTTATGTTACAAAAGAAAATTAAATAGCAAATTGGTCCATGTAACTGGTCAAACCTATAGTTCATTCACATCCAATTTGCAAAAAACAAATATATATATATATATATATATGATGGTCTGGAAACACCGAGTTTCAAACAAGATAGATACATACGGGAGAAGCAAATCAAAGGATCAAACCCTGAGCAGGAGCAGGACCAGGCTTGGAAGACTGCTGCTCACTTGCTGCTGCTGCTGCTGCTTTTGAGGGCTCGGAAAGGACCTGTGCATATTGATCTTCAACCTGTCGCTTCTCTTGCTGTTCTGCATTCTCCACTTTCTCTTTTGTTTTCTGACCTACTTCCACAGCTGCCTTAGAAACCCTGTTAAAAGCACCCGTTACCCAAGAGGCCCCAGTAAGTACATAGCGATTCTTCATTATGGCAGAACCAGCAGTACTGACTGTCTGTTCCACAGCTGCAAATGCTGATTTCGTCTTTTCTGAAACCAGAAACTTTTTATCAACTTCTCGAACTTTATCACTCACGACTGAAGCACCAGCACCTATTTTCTCACTAAGCCCAAGTTTTTGGTCAACAGATGCAACTGTTGCGGAGGCTTTCGATGATAACTGGTGCTTCTCATCAAAAGTATTTGCTTTGTTGACAGCATCTTTGCCTATGGGCACAACTTTGCCAAAACAACATATAGTTAGTTGTCTTCCTATAATAGAATTTGACATTCAATGCAAGATGAAAGACATCACCATAATGGTGCATCTGGTCCAAGGTGTATATGGAGTTTGAGGATAGGGGGTCCAAGGTTTGTATATTGAGTTTGAGGATAGGGGTGGCTCCAAATTTCCATCTATTCAACATAATAGAGAGCTGCTACATTGCACAAACCCAAGCATAGTAATTATCTCTGTCCCATGGGGGAGAAACAAGGATAACTAATTATTCTCATCTTGATGAAGGTAAAACGGATTAGATGGGTTTGTGACTAGTAACCAATTATTTAGAAGTTGGAGATGAAGAATGTTAAAAAAAAACATATTGAATGGCAACCAAGGCTCCACATTAGCGCCTGATACCATACAAATTTTAAATTGGGCAAAAGCGAGGAAATTCTGATTCATGTGTAATGCAAGAGTTGATTGAATGCCGGTAGATGCATCGAGTGCACTTGGATACATAAGCTATACATGCAGTAACTATCATACCAATCCCTATGAAAGCTGAGCCAACCGACTATTAGTTAGTGGGTCTTGCTAACGAGTGTCCCAGGGGGTACTCATTGGCATTTCCCTTGGGTAAACTATTATCAGGTAGAACTACCGGCAAAGAAAATAGGAGAAATATATAATTTAACACCTAGGAAATCCAGTTTATCTTACAAAAGAAAATTAAATAGCAAATTGTTCCATGTAACTGGTCAAACCTATCGTTCATTCACATCCAATTTGCAAAAAAAACAAATATACGATGGTCTGGAAAAAGTCTGCAGGAGTTACAAACAAGATAAATATATACGGAAGAAGCAAATCAAAGGATCAAACCCTGAGCAGGAGCAGGACCAGGCTTGGAAGACTGCTGCTCACTTGCTGCTGCTGCTTTTGAGGGCTCGGAAAGGACCTGTGCATA
>Ga0099826_10003737_pt1 | contig 10454 bp, 5 predicted proteins | sample Mtrugardesep15_FD_76830 | JGI IMG/M metagenome (GOLD analysis project Ga0099826, IMG submission 76830) | Root nodule microbial communities of legume samples collected from California, USA - M. trunc garden sep15 | ecosystem: Host-associated > Plants > Roots > Nodule | place: USA: California...
AAGATAAAGTTTACTATTTCTTATAAACTTATCATTTAAAAATTATAAAATTATCGGAGTTGCACACAAACATTCAATAGAAATTAAAAAGTCATCATGTTGTCACACCAACTTCTCTTTTCGGTCATATTTATAATTTTTTTTTAAATTTTTTGAATAACTAATGTATTTAGTTTATAAATGTGACTAGATACATTAATCATTCAAAGAACTTAATTTTTTTTATTTATAAATGTGATTGGAAGAAATATATTATATAATTTTGATTTAAAAAAACCACAAATACAAGTATTTTTTATTATCAAAAGTTTAGTAGTTAGAAATTTATCGATTGAAGTTGAATTGAACATCGACTTTTTTTTTGTTAACAAAATCGACCTTTTTATATTACAATGCATTGTCATTAGTCGATTCGAAAGATTAATATATGTAATTATCCGTTCAAAGATAAATGAAATTAATATTATTTATTGCAATTGTTTTATTGTTTTGTTTGTCAAACCCATAGATATTTCTCTCCTCATGCCGTCGCTTCCCCAACAACAACAACACCCTTCAACGATTCCTTCTCCAAAATCTCAACCAATCTTCGACCCCGTTTTCCTCTGATTCATCCTTAGATCCTTGTTTTCTCCAAAACCATGAAGAATTCTCGAAAAAAGAAGAAGCAAAAACCTCCCAAAAAAATGGAAGAAGAAAACAAAGAATCTTCAAAAGGGGTTATCGAAAACCAACAACAAGAGAAAAAAAACCAAGTTTTAGCATCATTGGTTGAAGCTTTTTCATTGTCTTCAATGGAAGAAGCAGTTATGGCTTATGATGTTGCAAAAGGTGATCCAAACAAAGCTTCTGAAATCTTAAGCAGAGGTTTGGGTATGGTAGAGAATGTTGAATACCCTTTTTCTTGGTCTTCTTCGTGTAGTGGTGGTAGCACTAGCAATGGTTTTTCTTCTGGTTTGGATTTGGCTTCGACTTCGGGTTCTTCAGATGGGTTTGTGGAGCAGGTTTGTGGGGGGGAGGATGTGGTTGGTTTTAAAGGGGGGAAGTTGCAGAAGCAGAAGAAGAAGATTGTTGCGGCGACGGGGACTGTTTCGACGATTTTGGGAAATGAATATGTGAGGAGGAATGGTGGGAGGAAGAAGAAGTTTGGAAATGAGGTTGTTGATAATGAAGAAGCTGAACAGTTTTTGTATTCCATGCTTGGGAATGATTGTGATCTTAACTTGGCTGTTGTTAGAGATGTTCTTTGTGAGTAATTTGATTTTTTGTTTTTTTGCTTTGTTTTGTTATGTGTTTTTCTTTTTCAGCTTTACTTTTGTTGTTTAGATTTGTTGACTATAGAAAAGTAGAAACCAAATTACTACATGCCACCCTTGTGGTCCTGGCTCGAGAAATTAGTCTCTACAGTTACGTGCAAGAGATACGAACAAAAAAAAGATGTTTTACAAATTTTTTAGTTTGTTTATTTATGTTTTCAATTTTGTTCCTCTTTCAAGTTTCAAAACAATTATCATATTCATATTTCAATAATTTGATGTAATTTTTTAGAAGTTAATGAGTTGGATTCAAAACATTGTTTATGATAGAACAGTATGGCGTAACTTGATCCATTTAGCCGATCACACTTAGTGGGATAAGGCTTGGTTGTTGTTGTTGTAATTTTTTTGTCAAAAATATTGATTGTCTTTTGAGTTTAAAGTTTCAAACTTATTATTATCATTCAAGTTTCAAGCCATATGATTGAAGGAGGTTTGGATTGGTAGAGATAGAGGGAGGTCAAAGAAAACCGCGCAGAGAATGTTTAAGAATTTGTGTTTAAATGGTTTGTCATTAGACCTGATTCATGATAGTATTAAACTTGTCCGTGATAGGCCACATCAGATCAACAGTTAAATTTTGCTAGTCTGGTGTGGGAGAAGCAGTGTTGTCAATCACGGATTGTGGAAAATAGTGGTTAGTTCAAATTCCGCTAGTTGGAAAGAACTTTTATTCATGTTGCTTTGATTTTATATGGAACTAGAAACTTGATTTATGTAGTCCATTCCACCTAGTTGGAAAGAACACTTTTATTCATGTTGCTTTGATTTTATATGGTACTAGTTCATGGCGTTCTTAATTATAATGTGTTTTGACAATTTTTTTGGTTTGTTGCCTGACCTTGGCATTTTTCTTTGTATGCAGGTCAATGCGGATATGATGTTGAAAAGGTATATTGAAGTCTGAAATTGTACTTCACACAAATCCTTTCTTGATGTTTTTATATTATTCTCAATTCTTAATATTGCACTCCTTATTTTTAATCAAAGTGGTACTTTTGTAAGATGCAATTGAAACTAAAAACAAGAAATAAAAAAAATGAAAACATTGGTAATCTTTGTTCTGTGTTTCTTTCTTATTTGCCTGTGTTCTGTGTTTGTATGACACTGCTAATCTGGTATTTTGTTTTTCCATACATTGGTAATTACCTATGGTTATTCACGTTGTACCTTCTTTTAATTTCACAGATAGATTTTTATGCAACTGGATTGTTATAGCCTTGCAGTAACTTAAAAATAGAGTATTGGTGTCCGAAACATATCGAATACCCGTACATGTCATAGTATATTGTTGCCTGTAAACGATACATCATTGAGAGTGGTTTTTCTTTTACTTTCTTTTTACCCTTTTACTTTCAGTTGACTGTGTGTTGGAAAGACAGAATCTTCCATGCTTCTGTTCTTGCATTGTGATCTTGCCTCTCAAGTTTGGTGTAAGGTGTTTTGGTGGCTTGGTCTGGTGATGATAATTCCCTCGAATTTGTTCATTTTATTTGAATGACCGGCCGATAGTAAGAAATTATGGAAGGGGTTTTGGTTGATTTGACATGCAACTATTTGGTCTATTGGGAAGGCGATGAATGGTAAGATCTTCGAAAACCTGGAATGCGACCCCAACGAGGTGGTAGACGAGATAAAAGCACTGTCTTGAAGGTGGGGGTCAAGTAGATTGAAGATATGTCACTGTCTTTGCTATGAATAGGGGTTTTGGTTGATTTGACATGCAACTTTTTAGTCTATTTGGAAGGCGAGGAATGGTAAGATCTTCGAAAGCCTTGAATGCAACCCCAACAAGGTGGTAGATGAGATAAAAACGTTGTCTTGGAGGTGGGGGTCGAGTAGATTGAAGATATGTCACTGTCTTTGCTATGAATGGACTTGGGATCCTCACAATTGTTTGGTGAGGTAAAGTTTTGGCTTTGGTTTTGTCGGGTACAGAGTTTGAGTGATGGATGGTTTTTCTGCAGTTCCTACTTATCAACTGTCGGCGTCGATCATTTCTTTTGGTGCCGTTAAGTTGTAATTTCCTCTACAGTTTGGTTCTTTGCAGACTTTTGATGTGGTTTCGGCCGCTATTTCCCGGCAGTTCTGCATTTCTGGATTAGGTTGCTGCAGTTTTTTGTCGGTTCTGTTTTGGCCTTGCTTTGGTGGTATTCGAGACTATTTTCCTGCACTCAAGGCGGTTGGAGTTTGAAACGCACGAGCATAGCTTAAGCGGGTATCGGTTCACTAGTTACGGGGTGGCTTATTTGTAGCCGTGGGGCGATTTTTTTGGTTTTCTGTGTTCTGATTTTGTTTTTTCTTTGCTGTATGTGACCACAGTTTTTAACACGAGCTGTTTTGATTTCCAGACTGTATAATTTGTGCACTGGTTTGAGTTGGTTAATAAAAGACTTAAATACCACTTTGGTCGCTTAACTCATGTAAGTTAATGCAACCTGGTCCCTTAACTTATGTTAATTGATGCAACTTGGTCCCTCAGTAGATGGATATGATAATATGTTTTCATAAGTTAAGGGACCAAGTTATTTTTAACTTGCATAAATTAAGGGACCAAACTGGTCGGTTTCAAAGTAAAGGGATGAAATTGGACTTTTAAAACAAGTTAAGGGACCAAAGAGGTATTTAAGCCTTAGTAAAATTATTTGCTGTTCAAAAAATAAAATAAAATGTGCCACAAAAAAACTTGTCACTCATTCCAAATATTTATGTATCTATGTTGTATCGTACTATGTATCCGGGTTTGTTAGTTTGTTTTGCATCTTCATAGGTGTTTTAGAATATGCTGCAGTGATCAAATCATGTTTTCTTTTACTTTTTTTTTTAGTTTTTACCCTTTTAATTATTTGTTTCCATTACATCATATGTACCACAAAAAAACTTGTTACCTATTCCATTGCTTCTCTTCACCACCCAGGACTTGGAATTGTAGACACTGCTGGGTAATTTTTGCTCTTGTTAGCGTGTACACCGTTGCTGAGTTGTTGCTGTATTTGGCTCATCTGCTTTACTGTTCTGTTTCACACATTTTCTGCATCCCCGTGTCCTTATTTTATTGCTCAACCTCCCTTTTAGTGCTTACTCGTTAGTCCATCTGTGGAGTTACTATGCTGGTAGAGTTGTAGTGTTCTGAGCTGCAGAATTTCTTCACTGTTGCTCATTATTTGCCTTGTTTGCACTGCAGTTCTCGCTTCCTTTTTGCTCTTGTTATGCTGACTAGTGACTTTTGTCTGTGTGTTTGTATATAATGTAGTTCAACGTATCTTGTCCGTTTCAATTTGAATAATATTTCGTATCCCCGTATCTATGTTGTATCGTACTATGTAACCGACCAACCGGGCTTCTTAGTTTGCTTTGCATCTTTATAAGTGTTTTAGAATGCTACACTGATGAAATCAAGTTGTGCTACCTTCGTATTATGAATAGCTATGATTATGGTTTTCCAGGCCTCAGATGTATTGCTTGATTTGGCTGCAAATGAGCGATCCAGTAATGATAGAAATTCTGATTACAGACTAGACAACATGGATGGTACGAGATTCCTTGTTGATTATGATCATAATGATAGTGTAAGTGTCGGTATAGATTCTTTTTCATTATTGATTTCAAATTTACTCTGGTTTTAACTTTTAATCGGTCACTCGTTCTCTTCTGAAATAGTTAACCAGGCGCTTAATTTTGGTTTGGATTCTTTATTGTTGGAAAGTACTTTAACTTCTCTATCTACATTCTCTCACAGTACATGGTATTTATTGTCAAAATTTGTCACAGTTGGTAGATAGAAGATCAGAGTGCACTTCTCTTTCATCTGAAGGTGACATTTCTGATAATATATGGGGTATGGGATCTTTTGGCAGGTAAATAATGTCAATGTATTTATGTTTTTATATTATGCTGCCATAGTACAGTGTTGATACATTATGGCTTTATCTACGCATTTTTTCTCTCCCTCTTGTCACCTCCTTCCCACAAAATAAAACTATTTTGATAAATGATTTAATAGGGATGGAAGCAAGATTGGGCTAAAAAAATTGTGTACTCCTGCATGCACTTTTGTACAAATAAAATTAGCATAAGATTATATTCATGTGGTCATTCATTAGTATTAGTTCAAACCCCATTATCAGTATCACCGTTGCACGAAATAACAAAAACAACAATGACAAAAACAAATTGTCCATTAATTGACTATCCTCGTATTCATTTTTTGTATTAGAATATAACCTAATCATGGATCTTGGTATATAGAACCTAACTCGACTAGCTTAGTTGTTTATTGGTTTTAGGAATTATGCGGAGGTCCTCACTAGTTCTAAAGCTAATTCTCATATTAGCCCAGGATGTACAAAGTTAGAACTTCCTCAGAAGGTGTTAGAGTCCTTGTTTAACATTCCCAAAAGCTCTGAACATGACAAAGGTACCATGGATTGGAGAAACATAGCAAAGAAAATGCAGTCATTGGGACCTGGTTTTGATGGTCGTCCAAATGTTGCAGAACCTCAGCAGCGTCCTCGCAGTATGTCAATTTGGAAATTATTTTGCTTGGATCTACTTGCTCTTTGTAAACAGTATTAATTTATTTGTGCTTATCTAATAAAGTTTTTTCCCTCATAATGTGAGGAAAAGGAAAGTTCCATCCAATCATAACACAGTGCATTTACTTCTATATTCACATTTATCGAGTTTTTCAGATTATCTTTCTCTTTGTATGCTTGAATTTGATGATTTCCTTTGATGTTATCAAATTGAATTGAATCATGACTATTCATTCACTTGCTTGTTTTGTTTGTAGCTAAAGGAGAGGAATATCATGCCTTTAGGCAAGATGCAAGACAGCAGTGGGATTCAGTGAAAGGTTACTTTCAGAAAGTAAGTTCACATTTGGTGTACTCCTTCGATTTTAACTTTCTGTTCTTCAAGCCAGTTGATTTGGAGTTCAGATGCCAGTTCAGTATATGAGAGGGTTGACAATTTTGCAGGCCGCAACTGCATATACTAATGGAGATCGAGGATATGCTGCATATCTTTCTGATCAGGTTCATGATTTTGTCTGTAAAAAATGTGATACTTTATTTTGCACTTGATTATTCATACTAATTATCTTTTAAAACCAACGCTTTCTCAATTCCTCTATCTATTCTCTCTCTCTCTCTTTCTCTCTCTCTCTCTCTCTCTCCTTTCTATCATTCTGTGCTCCTGTACTGTAGTTATATATAAAGTGTTTGTTTTAAAATGTGGAGATGTGATCCAAGTATGATTATGTCTTGTTCATTCTTTTTCAATGTCCATTGTTTTATGTAATAGCGTTCTAGATGATGTTTTTTGGTTCTGGGGTGAAACATTAACTACTCTACTTTATGGTTTTGGGCCATGAAGGTGGATCTACCTTGTTATAATATGCTAACTATTTCTGTGTGGTTAGGGTAAAGAACAAACTAAAATAGCTCAGAAAGCAGACACTAAGGCAAGCCATGACATATTTGTTGCTAGGTCGGTCGATTTCTTTAGCTCGACTGAAATTTTATTCTCTATCTTAAGATTCTGTCAAATAGAAATAGAGAACAAAGATCGCAGAACTTCCCTTTTCACATTTTCCTTATCCATTATTTATTATTGCCTGTTTTAACCTATTGTTAGTGGTACTGGTATGCAGAAACAAGGATATAGAAAATGTGATAACTATTGATTTGCATGGGCAGCATGTGAAACCAGCAATGAGAATGCTGAAACTTCACCTTCTGTTTGGATCATATGTTCCTTGTAAGCATTTTCTAAGCATCTAGCTTCTCACATTTTCCTTTCTCGGGACATTTAGACTAAAATGGCGTTGCTTATTGAATTGTATTTGCATTTTCTCACTTTAATTGATTGTCTTTTTATGTCTACTTTAGCTGTTCAGATGATAAGGGTCATCACAGGATGTGGATCACATGGTTTTGGGAAGTCCAAGCTGAAACAATCGGTACGATATAATCCACCCCCTTCTATACAAATATTTTATGAATATTTACTTTGTTGGAAATTTCGGCTTCATTATGGTCCGCTCCGCCCCTAGATGCCTTATTACGACATTTGGGCTGCTTACATTGCAGCCTCCAACACCTTCTGTGTTCTGTGATGGTATTAGAGCCTATCTTAGATTTGTTGTTGTGCTTCCCGCGTACCGTTCAGGCTCATTGTGGCCTGGATGTGAGGCAGTATGTTGGAAATTTTTCCTTGATTGTAGTTCGTCCCTAGCTGCCTAGTTATGGAATTTGGGTTTCCTTCATTGTAACCTTCAACACCTTCTCTGTGTTAAGCGTTAAGGAGTGGATTTATTTCCACATTGCCTAGAGATATTGCCCATGTAGTGTTAATAAAGCTTGGGCAGTCCTTACCTTACAAACTGGTTTTCTAAGGTTGAGAGAAGCCCAACCCAAATTCTAAAATCTTTCTTGAATCCTAAAAATTTTTTTTTTTGAAGGGAACACAATTTTTCCACATGATGATTCCTTATGATTTGCTTGATACAGGTTACTAACCTTTTAGATAAGGAGTCAATTGAATGGAGAGAAGAGAACCGAGGAACTGTGTTGATCAAACTCGACGGATGGAGAGAGTATAACTTTCTGGATGCTGATAGTGATAGCGATAGTGATTGATTGAGCTTATTGCATATAAGCTAATTGCAGGTTTATTAACTGTTTGTGTCTACCAAGTTTAGATTACTAAGTTGGGATTTATATTAAGTTAGAGCTGTGACATTGACATATACATTAGGTACCTATTTTGGCCAAGCTTTTTGCCTGTTGTAACTTTAAGCAACATAAATCTTGGCACATCTAGGGTGTATCATACCTCCCATAGAGCATTTAACTCTATTTTAGTTCTCAAGTGTTTGTCTAGATTTGCATTCCTAGGGTAGGCTAATATGCCTAAAAGAATCTTAAGATGTTATCGGTGTTGTACCTACATGAATGTGTGTATTTTATTTTAAATTTCCTGCTTATTTTTAATCTTCCTAATTTTTCCACACAACACATTACTTTGATAATTCGTGCTTGTTGCAATGGTGGTTGGCCGACCGATCCACACAACACTTTATTACAAAACTGGCTGATCCTTTGTGTCAGTCTGACTCGAAGGATCAACGGATAAAGTTGTGCTACCCACCCAGTAAATTCATTATAAAAAGTTCACATAATTTTTTACACGCACACACGGTGAGATTAGGAAAATGATACCATCTATAGCTTCAAATATTTTGCACAACGCGCTGGTGAATAAATTTTGATTTGAACCCGGATTCTGTTGGCACAAACATTAGAATCAATGCATTGCCATGCCCCTATTAGTTTGCCAACTTATTGAGTGAATGGATTTGTTTAAACTCAACTTTGACTCTTGTTTTTGTTAAATGATTTTAAATTGATTAGAGTAACAATATGATATCTACATCAAATCATGTCCAAACAACATTGGTCTAACGTACAACATATGCAGAGTTTTGTGAACCAGTTAATTTCATGGCTTTTGTATGTGTTTAGTGTGCGATGTCTGATGGCAGATAATCTCTGTTGCAGTGATATAAAAAGAGGAAAAAACATTGGCGATGCATGTTTTTTCGTTGAATATTATTTGTTTTGCTAGAATAACGATTTTTGTTGAAATGAACATGTTTAATCACAAGATTCCTCTAAAAAATAAAAAATAATTTAATCACAAGAATAATTTTTTTTTTCCGCTGTTATAGCCATTTGCTTTCATATCTTTTATGAAGAAAAAAAAAATCAAGTTTGCTGAAAGGAAAGTCACTTTTTTTTCAAACCTAATTCTCAAGCAATCAAGGTCATTGCTTTAGGCCAACCCATTTAAAATGCACTTCTTTAATTGAGTTGAACAATACATTTTAGTGTAAAAATCATGTTTGAAGTAAAAAGTTATAAATTCTAATCAACATCACCCAACCATGTTAAAATCTCTTCTACAATTCTAAAATAAAATTTGACTCCAAAAATAGAATTAAACAGACACCAAGTGTTCCCATCCCACACAAGGAGATCCAAATAAATCAATATCAGAGCTAAATTGGTATCTAAGTGTAAAATATAGTTATACTTACTCTTACATAATGGGAAAATGAATACAGTCTAAACAACCAAGGATCCATGGAGAACAAGATGATAAATTATGAATTTGCTAAATACATCTTAAGGTAACTCCATCAGACAGACCAACTAAAAATTTAAAGGCTAAATTACCTTTTTGGTCCTTTAACTATTTAATTGGTATCGGATTGGTCCTCTAACTAAAAATTGATTTATTTCGGTCCCTTAAGTTTTTCACTGTTACTACATTTAGTCCTTTCCGTTAAATTTAATTAAAAAAATGTTAGGTTTTATACAATCATCATCTTCATTCAACTTCTTCATCATCTTCCTCATTCACCTTCATCAAAAAACAGCAAAACAAAAATCTGAAAACCAAGTTGTTACGAGCCAATAAGAGGAAGAAAAATTGCAACAAACAAAAATAAACCCAGTAAAAAAACTTCCTTTTCATCATCATCTTCATCAAATCCCAGCAACCAAATCAACTAAAATCTCAAACCCCCAAACCCAGAATCAAATTCAAGAAGAAACCCCATATCAATTTTGAATTTAATTTGTCTTTCAACAAGAAATCATAATCGAAAAAAGGTTAGCAATTGAGTATAGAATTTGTTTTATGTCATTCAAGCAAAACAGATTTATCAGATTCAATTTTATCCCTTTTTGTTTTCCCCCTTTCATAACCCTAATTTTATGTAGGTAGTGCTCGATTTTGTTGTTGTGGTTAATGGGTTGTTGTGATTATTTATTGTAAGGTTTTGTTGTTGTTGTTTGTTCATGTTGCTGAGTTTTATTCTTGTTGTTGTTGATGGTGTTCTTCCTATTTTTCAGAAATTGATGAACCCTAACGTTTTTTTAATTAAATTTAACGGGAATGACTAAATATAATAACGGTGAGAAACTTAAGGGACCGAAATAAATCAATTTTTAGTTAGAGGACCAATCCGATACCAATTAAATAGTTTGAGGACCCAAAAGGTAATTTAGCCAAATTTAAATTGAACTACTCATTTTTTTAGTGGTATAAAATTAACATATAACTAAAGAT
>Ga0099826_10003738_pt1 | contig 10453 bp, 5 predicted proteins | sample Mtrugardesep15_FD_76830 | JGI IMG/M metagenome (GOLD analysis project Ga0099826, IMG submission 76830) | Root nodule microbial communities of legume samples collected from California, USA - M. trunc garden sep15 | ecosystem: Host-associated > Plants > Roots > Nodule | place: USA: California...
AATTAACTTTGTTCTGTTACAACTTACACAATTTCTGTGGGATTCCAGTGAATGGTGTAATTGTGAAAATCAGCAGTTGGGTCAAACCAGAGGTGAAATTGTTGCTCTCTGCTCCCTTTTCCTTGTGTATATAGGTTAGTATTCACTGCGTATGGTTGTCCTGTACTATTACCTAAGAACTCAAAATCTATCTCATCATGTTGGCTTCCTGTCGAAGATAACTGTGCGGATTTTATGTTAGATCTTACTGTTCTGGAGTACATTTAAATTTTCTCTCTTTTTGGGGGTGATTTATAAAAGAGATTATGGCTGTGTTTATAGTTCTTGTAGTAGATCAAGTGAACTTACATAGTAGGCTGTGACTATTCCTGCGGAATTACCAGGTATCAGCTTTATTAACATTTCAATACTTCCAAATAAGAAAGATCTCTTTGAGCGAGCAGCTGATCCTGAAATTCAAAGGCAACAACCATGTAGTATTTCCAGATTAGCCAATAAACCGATGAATACATTTCTCTCAGTTTAGTCACTTTATTGCAGTTTGCATAATGTTTAGTCAGATTGCAAATCTTAGTGATGCATAAACATTTTTTTGGTACAATAAAGAAAAAAGAAAAGGAAACAAAACTAGAAAAAAGAACAGTAGAAAAGGAAAGAAAGCCTAAGCATGTCGGAAACAGATCCTCATAGCATCAGCCTTAAGAAAGCCATGAGAAGAACCTTCTTTTCTTTAGCAAGAAAATCGGCATTAAAGTTCCCTTCACTTTCAATGTGGCAAATTCGCTGGTATTAGGCCATAATATCATTTTTTTTCCCCACTAAATGTTCATTTGCAACATTTTGGAAAAGACAATAAATTTTTTATTTCACAACTCTTATATCTTACTAGAATACAGAAACCTATTGAAACCAAAACTGATGCGTGGTAAATATAATTTTTTTCACCTGAGGTTTTATCTAAGACTAGGTGAAGATCTTCACCCACAATTGATGCATGTTGAACACCCCAGGTGAGGTACATGCTTTTTGAAAAGTCGGCATTCACCTGGATTATGTTGGTTATCAACAATGCACAGATAAAAAAAGCTACCAACATTTTTTCAAATTTGATCATGTTTACTCGAATGAATACTTTCACCAACGCGGTTCTATGAAGTTAAAAACTAGGATGATATATCATTGGTTGCCTTGGTGTTGTGTTTATATAGTTAATTGGTTTGTGAATATATTGACCTCTTCATGGGATTTATCCTCATGACATTATTGCTTCTAAAACGGAGAGCCTAAAGAATTTATTTCAGGATTCATAAATAAGTTGGCTCCTGATTGGGTAAATCAAGTGTCTGGTTCCATTTTGTTGTTTCATTTTTTAAAATTGCCACCTAGCTACCTCATCCATGGCATGGGGGTATTCTGATTCGTGCGCGTAAGGCTCATGGGAAGCTGGTGTGGTGATCCCAGGAACAAACCTTGTGGTAGCTGGAATACTGAGGGAACATCTTTTCGTGCACGAGACTATTAGGGTGTTGTCCAATTAGACGAGAATATGAGAGAAACTTTTCTCACTCTCCATGATTTTATATAGGTGACGACTATATTAACCATCAATCAAATATCGAAAGAGTTACACATGTTGAATTAACACTAATAAAAAATATTTATTTGTCTTCTACAATTTATGTTGGGAAAAAAAATAAATGATATTAATTGGTGTCAACGATAACTCTACCTATATTGTATTGATGGATAAATAAGAAATCAATATTGATGGATAAATAAGAAATAAATTGCCCTTTAAAAAATTATATAATTTTTCTTAAAATAAATAAATATATAATTTGGGTATTTTTGGTTGACACAGCGGTACAAAAATTACATTATTTTAGATGTGTATGTTTGAAGTGATGTTGGGTGGAGAAAATTTTCTAAACACAATCTTTATTCGAATAAATAGTCAATTTAATCCTTAAACTATAACCCTCTCGTCAATTTAGTCTCTAAACTATTAAAATCAACTAAAACATCCACAAATTATACTTCAATCTATTATTTTTGTTCCTATGGAGGGACAAATTTGATAAGTGGAAGTATAGATTAACAACCTTTAAGTTGTCTCAAGTATATCATTACCATCATTGGCTTTGTATATAATATCAGGAGTTTTAAAAACTATCATAATTTGTCATATTTCTGAGGCACTTGAAAGACTACAAGAAATGATATTTGTACAACTATTTTATGAGAATTTTTGGATAACTCTCTCATACTTACATTATCTTCTTACTCTATCTCTTCTTTTCTTTATTGTTTTTGGCTAATAAAAAGAGAGAAAATAAAGGCTGGCACAAAATATAGCATTCACAACCCACATTTAAGCAAGTGGGTGATTTGAATTGGATACAAATTACAATAAAACTCATATATTAATAAATTTTTACAAGTATTCAGCCAGGTCCAAATTGATTAGTAGAGATCGATTGAAGAAGAATAATGAGCAGTGTGATATATGGTATTATTCATCTAAAAAGTTTAACCATCATGTAAGAACCTTTTTTTTCATAAACATTGTCTGTATGGTTAACCAATAACACACTTGAAGCCTTGCAAGAATGAAATATGTTCTTCTCTTAGTTTACAGATTTCCTTTAAAAATAAATAGAATTACAAAAAAGAAGATAAAAGAATAATAATAATGAATGACCGATGAATAGAGGTTATTCTACTTCTACTGGATGCGCACCCATGTTCCTGTGCCAGGTATGCCACGGTGGACAACAAAGAGCAAGTAGTATCCCGGAGGAGCAATAGCCCCAGATGGTGGCGCCGCCATCCTAACGATGTAACTTCCAAGTCCTTGTTCAACGAGCTCATCGTTCTTGAGAATTATAAGCCTCTGACCCATGGAGAAACCATGAGTAGTGAAAGGTGGTGCATACATTGTCACCTTTATATCATTAACTGTCAACCCAGCCCCATCTTCCACTGAAAAATTTATTTCAAATAAATCTCCATACTTTAACTGTTTTTTAGTTGCATCTTCATTGATTTGTGGCCTATACTTATCAAAAGCCTCGTCCAAATAAGGAGGAGAGAATGCTTCAACTCTAGTCTCAGTTGGATACTTATCATTATCTTTATAAGTTTCGTGTGTGTTGCTTCCACTAACCCAAATTTTACCATTAGGAAGCACAGCCGAAGTTGAATGATACATTCTTGCAATTTGAGTAGGCTTCATCGTCTTAAACCTCAAACCCTTAGGCTTATCCGGATTATACAACACAGGTGTGTAATTTGGCTGGTCAGCATCCCACCATGCAGATGTACCGTATTGTGCACCATTGATGAACAATAGTTCTCCATTTGGGAGGATAAGAGCATCTCCCATGGTTCTCCTTGATGGCATCATTTCAGAATCCCATTTAGGGTTAGGTTCAGTGACTGTTAACCTATTGCAATCTTGAAGGGCTGGAAGGAATATTTTCTTTGTTTCAGCTAACTCGAAAGCATTATGGAGGTTGCCGCCACAAACGATGACTTCTGCCTTGGTGGTTTCGGCATTAAGGTCTATTGGGAGGAGAGCCGACTGACCAGAAGCCGGGTAGTTACGCGAGCCGCCAGGTAAAACAGGGAAGGTACGTACTACTTTGTTGGAGGTGGGGTTCAAAAGGAGGGAGCGGTTGTTTGAAAAGATGAAGAGGTTTCCATCTGGGACAAGATGGACAAAAGGGTACAAGTTGTTCTCGTCTATGTCCGATGTTTCGTATAGGAATGGGAAAAAGGTAGGTTTTTCATTTTTTTGTCCTTCTTGTGGGATGAATTCGTAGCTAAATGCTCTCCGTCCTCCTATCACTATGAATTCTCCATTTGGAAGAAGTTGTTGAGTTCCATACCTATTAATTCATTATAATCAAATTAGATCACATGTAGTTATGAAAAGAAAAAAAATTACAAAAAATTAGATCAACTGTTTGAATAACATCTGGTCAATAAAACGTTTATATCACAAGCTTTTATTATATAAGTGTTTTTGTATAAATTATTTCTATAAGCGTTTCATATAAGTCATAATTTACTTTCATAAACTTTGCTTAAAAGTTTATGGAAGTGAGGTAAAAATATTTTATGTACATGCCATGAACCATTTCTATAAGTTCTTCTAAACAGTTTCATAAGAACTTATATCAATATATATTTAAATTTAAATAAGTGAATTCAAATATGATGGTAAAGCACTTTTGTTTCAAATGGCATATTAAGAGAAAATATATCACAAATTTCATAGTTGAGTTGCATACCATCTATTCTCAGACAATGTCGTGTCATATTCTCTCCATTCACAGTTTTGGCAACCGCCACCAAAGTATCTGATTGTTTTTTCCCCATCCATGAAACCACCAGTACCCACGAGTGTACCGTCAGGTGCAAGTCCGCCGGAGGAACACCAGGGATCTCCTCCGTTCATCTAATGATATTTAACAAATTTATAATTCATTATTTTTCATGTTAATGAAAATGGCAAGAATATATAGAATAATAATGATGGTACAAACCTTGAGTGGTCTAACTTGATTTGTTTCAATATCGTATTCAGCTGAATGAGCAAAACAATCAAGTTTATCTTCTTGAGTCTTCAAATCTTTGTATGGCAGACATGGCACCCCATCTGGTAATCTGATTCTTGACACACGATAAATCATAGCATCTATGATAATGATCTTATTTGAAGGCAACAAACTAATATGCATCGCCGATACTCCAGCATCCGGTGAAATTAGCTCCCAACGACCAATAGAAGCTAATTCGAAATCAACTTTTTTGGCCACCTCTTCTACAGGCTTAACTAGATCTTCTTCTACAGGCTTAACTAGATCTTCTTCTACAGGCTTAAGATCTTTAAAAGTGGGAGTGTCATTGTTGCCGTAGTTGTTATTATTACCATCACCATTATCATAAAATGGTTGATTGTTGTCGCCGTAGTTGTTATTATTATCATCAGCAATGTCGTATAATGGTGGAAGGTATGGGATTGTGAATAGGCTATTCTTAAAAATCTTATGATGAGTTTTTGATTTTTTGATTTTGATTTTCTTTTTAGTTTTATGTTTGGCATCCACGGCAAGGAACAAAAGAGCGAGAATGAAAACAACCTTGTAAAAATTTGTCATTGTGGATGATGAGAAACCTTAAACAAAGGAAGAATTTGGTCCCAAACACTCTTTAACGAGGCTTGTAAATTACAAGCCTCTGTTTAAGGTGCCTGTTCTTAAGGAAAGGTTCTGTCAAAATAATGCATTGATAGGTTTTAATAGTTGTAGGGTAGAGAAATCTAAGGCATTTGCCAATATAGTAAATGGTTTCGACCATTTTTAGAGGGGACTAGCTTAGAAACCGTTGCGCTATAACCTATAAGTTTAGGGAAGGACGACAATGTAGCAAAGCACCAAGAATATTTTTTGAGTTGTACTGAAAACAGAAAAAATCTATACTTAAAATGTGTGTGTAATAATCATTTTCAGAACAACATTTGGTAAGTGGCAAAATATGTTACAATTTTTACCAAAATACATAATGTGAGTCATAATAATTATGTAAGATTGTATTTCATCCATCAATTGCTATTAAAAAAAAATAAGGACAACAAATTAATAACGAACTATAGGAATTAAACTTAATTAACAAAAGGAATTAAAAAAACAATAAAGATATGATTACATATATAATGCTAGTAGTGCAACTTGTGCAAGCATGAGATGCTATGCATATTTATGAAATTATATAAATCCTTTGATTTTAAATTTTGAAAGTAAAATATGAAGGCAAGCTGCAAATTTATAAGAATGACAATAAATAAAGTTATTCTTTTTTTCTTTTCTGCGATGATTTAATTTTTCATAACAAAAAAAATTAAATGAATTGACACAAAATATAAAACCAAATCTGTCGATTACCAAGATTCTCTTTCCTTAAGAATTGGACGATTAACAACAAAAATAGCATAATGTGTTTGAGTAATAATATGGTTAAGAGTTAGTTACTCTTAACCTTGTATATAGAATTTAGGGATGGTCAAATATAAGGGTTGATGTTGGAAAATGTTTGGTGAACATTCAATATGGACGTATACAACTTAAAGGAGAAAAATATAGGTCAAATGTATTTAAAGGTTCTTTAAGTTTTTCGTTTTTTTTTAAAGTGGTCCTTTAAATTTCAAAAGTCTCAAACAAGTCCTTTTAGTTTTTGAATCGTTTCAAACAAGTCATTTTAGAGGATGATGGTGATGATTCAGATGATAGCAACAAAGAACATTATCCACCATTTGCCAAGCCTAAAAAGATGACTAATTTTAAGTGGGTGTTAAGCCAGATTTGGTACCAAAAATGATTTCAATGAAGCAATTACCAACTATGCTATCTACAATAGGACTTGTTTGAAACGATTCAAAAACTAAAATGATTTGTTTGAGACTTTTGAAACTAAAAGGACCACTTTAAAAAAAATGAAAAACTTACAAGAACGATGATAGATGAATAAGCACACATTTGATTCCACGAAAGGAACGTACGGTAGCATAAGTACATCTACGTTGGGATGGGTTTTTAGCTTCACAAATTCACAATTGGCATGGTAAACACACTCTTAGCAAACACACTATAAGTTGATGATCTGATAAAAAAAGAGACAAAAGTTAAATGAGGTTTTTTTTATATATATAAACTTTTATTAAAATTGGTGTGTTATTTGAACAATAATTTGTGTGACAACTTTTGAAACAAGATAAATTTACAAAAAAAAGTAAGTATTGATACGGAAACCAAACATAATATCATTTCTCTATTAAAAGGAGAAAACTATCACAAAAACTTAATACGAATATAAAAAGGAAAATTATCATAAAATTTTTTACAAAATGGTTGTACAAATATGATTTCAATGATAAAAGGAGAAAACTGGTACAAGATGTTCAAAGCTACTTCAACACCATCAAACAAACAACATACAACTTGTCTCCACAATTCCACATTGCAAGCTTGACAGATACATATTAAGATAGATTACAAAGGTCCAATGTAAATACAAGACCACCCCCAACAACATAACATAACATGATAAATTCCTGCAGCTCCACGCCTCCACCCAATGAAGGAAAAGGAAACCATACTAATGTAATCAAAGAACCAGCCCCACAAGCAAACACAGGAACTGATATGAGCACATAAACTGCCCCAGAACACTTCAGTGGCCTTCAAACACTAGATACGCACAGGAACTGATGTGAGCAAAACAGAACCTGACACTAGCTACCAACAGTAAAAGCAGTCGACGATCAAACACTATCTATACAAATAAGTGGATTCAACACATAAACCAAGACCAAGATAGGTTCTTGATATGATCAACCACCTCTAAACAATTTGCAACCTTCCCGTTAAAAATAACATTATTTCGCTCCAACCACTTGCACCAAGCCGTTGTTAACCACGCTAAATGCGATACTTTTTTACTTTTCTTACCTTGCAAATTGGTTTGAATTAATGAAAGTTGTTTACTACATCACCATCCCAACCTTCAGCCTCCACTCCCAACCAATTAAAAATTAAGCTCCACAGTTGCAACTTCTATGAGCAAGATGCAAACAAATGGCTAGATGTTTCAATTTCTCAAAAGCAGCACACACAACATTGTTGGTGAACATCTCTTATTACTCCCCTTCTCAACAATTCCACTTTAGTTGGCAGCCTGCTCCAAATCCAAGAAGCTGCTGCCATAAAATCTTCACCATATTCAGCACTACGGAACAAACTTGACAGCACCAAATAGAAGTTTTTCACCGAGAACCCTGCTCCTTTGTCGCGCAGTCAGCAGAAGGTATCAGAAACAGATGGTCGCGGCTGCACCTGCAGAATTTCCTGCTGCAAAACTGCAGCTTCTGCTTCCTCGTTCGGCTGCAAATTTTTGGACCAATTCCATCTCCAAATCCACATATTATCTTGCCAACAGCCCATGTCGGACACCTTAACATCTCTGTTAGAAACCAAGCTGAATAAATGAGGGAAGCGCACACAAAATGGTTGTTCTCAGTTCTCCGATCCACTAATCTTCCCAAAAAGATATATTTTCCCCGTTTTCAACTACTTTTTTAACAACATTGGAAAATAATTTAATTCTAATTCATCGTTTTTAAGCATTAAGCATAAGTCTCGCCACCAGATCAATCTAAATATGAATATTGAAGAATATATGGAGTCCAAATATCATTGTTGTATTATGTAAGGCATTTTTCGTTAATAAAATTAGTATATATCCATATAATTTCCTGCATATAAAAAAAGTAGTCTAAATTTCATGTGAAGAATATCTGAATATGAAATGATTAAAAAGTGTGTGTGTTCGCTACCATCAATTTTTGTAAACTGTACACAAATCTCTTTTTAGTGTACTTGAGAATCCTCCAAGTGAATAGTGTTAAATAAATTAGATATCTTCTTTGTTGTGCCAATTGTGAGGCGAGTTAGAGAATCAGCTGTGGTTCGCAGGGTTGGACCGGATACTTGTGTTGAAAGTCTTTTTGACATTGGTGATTAGACGGTGTATTATGTTGAGCGCAACAAAGATGGTAAAGGTGTACGTGGATGAAAAAACTTCTGCTTGAGGGGGGCATATACCTACATAAATGGATATGGATGACTCATACTTAAAGGGGAGATTGTTGTGCCAAGTGTGAAGCCATGATATCCGGACTCCCCTCGAGACCCAACACCACTCTTAAAAGTTAGCTCATAAAATGAGTGTGCCAAACCATATATACATCCAAAAGTTTGAGAATTTAATTTGACAATGTGAGACTCTAACAACAACTTTAATATTCAATATAACGCCTAACAAAATAAAAGTTTCCTCTATTAGTCCAATGCACCAGAGAAAAGAAGAAACGTTTCAGAAATAATTTTTGTGGAATTTTTTATCTTAGAAAGTATGAAATTCCATTTCTGAGCTAGTTAATTCAATGAAATAGATAGCGATGCCAATTATATCCAAGGAGAATTTTTTTGCATAATTGATTTATATATTCAAAAATAAAAGAGTCGAACGCCAATGTTGTGTTTCATTAATTTGTTAAGCTTTTACAATTCTGAATTTGTAAAAAGCAGTAAAATATGAGAATCATCAATAGAGAGATAATCTGAGCTCCAAATCTAGCTCTTGAGTGTCACTTGATTCTGAACCAATGGAACTAATCCTCTTCTTCATATCTATGTTTTGAGAGTCCTAAAAATATATGGAGGGACATAAACAGTCAATTTTAAATATAAGTAAGTATACATAATTTTATGCATGTAATATAAAAAAATTGAAAATGCTTACATATAAATTTAGAAAGGGTTGAGTTATGTTAGTTTGAGCTGGATACTGATTCTCCAAGATCACATTGCCATGTTGCCATCTGATTTAACAAAATACTCACATATCAGAACAAATTCATAATCATGACAAAAATGAATTTGTCAAGGATCTGAAATGAGTTTACCTTTGGTAAGAATCTCCATATGTGATATTTGTTCTTTCATATTCAGGTAGACCCATCTGCATTATTTCAGGATTAATTCTTGTATTATGTAACACATTATTATACTTCAATGAATTTTGGACGGTGCAATGTACTCTGAACTAGTATTATAAACAGTGAGGAGTGAAAATTAAGAATATGAAAAAAAATATATAATTGATAAAATATCTTTCAAGTAATGTGGGTGAGACCAATTGGTATGTAATAAAGTTAAGCATGGTTAAAATAGACATACCATATTACTATGTGGTTGGAAGGCATATGAATTAGGTGAGTATGATGATGAATATGACATTTGCATTGCTTTTTGATCTTCCTGCATTATTTGATAGACAAAACTATACTGATCAATTGAATTTCACTATTCAAGAATAGTAAATAAAAAATTAGTAGTTTATAGCTTTTAGCAAAAATGAAGTAGGAAGATAAATTTACATTGTAATTGAAATAAGATGGTTGGTTGTAATTATAAGGAGTAGGTGGATGATGTTGATAAGGGGGTGGTAATTGAGTATGTAATCTGATTTTCTCCAACTGAGCAACCCCAAGTCCTCTTTGAGGTTGCTTTGGCTTATCTGAATTACTACTCTTCTTCCCTTTTCTTGATGAAGAATATGAAGAAGAAGATCCATTTCCTCTTTCATATCCAATGTTTGCTTCTCCAAAATAATTACTGCAATCCATACTTTTTGGAGGTGTTGGAAGAACTTTCACTGGATGATGATGATGATGATAGGGAAATGAGAGATCCCCTCCACAAGTGATGTTTTTATATATATAAGTTGATATGCCACCTCGCTGGATTGATCAGATTCTGCATGTATAGATTTCAATGTTATATTATATATATGTTTGTTTCTACACGTAGATATTTATTGTATATATGCT
>Ga0099826_10003739_pt1 | contig 10452 bp, 7 predicted proteins | sample Mtrugardesep15_FD_76830 | JGI IMG/M metagenome (GOLD analysis project Ga0099826, IMG submission 76830) | Root nodule microbial communities of legume samples collected from California, USA - M. trunc garden sep15 | ecosystem: Host-associated > Plants > Roots > Nodule | place: USA: California...
GAAAAAAACATTATTGGATATGGTTTTGACACGTGGAATATTGGTCTTAGGATTTTGTCCAACAAGGATGTTTGTGAACCTCATCTTAATTGTGGAAGCTGTGTTAACTGTTAAGTGACAAGAAGCTAGGTGAAGTTTACTTTTTTCTCATTGTTCTAGAACATTGTAGACTTCTTTTTTTCCAAAAGTAAATTTTATGTTTCAAAATATTTTTATTACGTGATATAAGAAAAATAAAATGGCATGTTCAAATATTTTTGTATTATTATCTTATAGATAAAAATATTGATCTCTATATATATTATTCACACACTTGGTCTGTTCCAAAATTATTTGTATACATTAAATTTCATGTAACTAAAAACTTCAATATCATTTCAATGATTTCAATCGCTGTTGGAATTTAAAGATAACTTTAGACCTTTAATAATTTTGTTGATAATAATTAGATCCTAAGTGAATAAATTGTTTTTTTTTTTTACAAGTTGTTGGGTGTGTAGATATGTAATGAAAAAATCTATATAAGATTCAACTGATTGAAGAAATCTACAAAATAAAGGAATCATAAAGGACTTCTGCTTTTGAAATTGAAACCAACATGTGCTTCACCAAATCATATAACTTTGGCTCTCAAGTCATCATATGTTGTTACTTATCAAAGTTATCTTAACTATCATGTCTATTTCAATGCATCACCTAATTGACCAAGTGTTTTGATATACCTTAAATCTCACATTGTTTATCTTAAATTTCATATTGTTTGGGAATCGAGGTTCAGAGTAGCTTATATACAACACTTACACTCTTCAACTTAATGAGATGTCTTTCATAAAAGACAAAATCGTAAAAAAATTACATCTAAAACAAACAATACCTCAAAATGTGGTGTGACGTACGTACTTGAGGGTGGAATAGAAGACCAGGTTACTTGTTTTTCCTTATATTTTGTAGCTTACTTGTTTTCAACAACAACAAAAAATATTGAAAATTGTAACATTTATTTTGTTTTTTTTAGTTTTCTGGTGGTTCTCACCATGTTCAAGGCTTAGTCAAACACTAATAGTCGAAGTGTATAATTTTAACAACTTTCCATTACATTACAATGTTTAAATGAAACATCGAAGAACAACCATAATATAGACCATAGATAACTTCTTTTTTTTCTTTCTAAAAAGCCTAACAACAAAATTCACACACATTAAGTATTGAGAAGTGACTTCACTATATCAAATAAATCTTGTGTAGTTTTTTTACCATCTGAGTTGTAGTTATGATCAAGCTTTAGATAACTTATTCGTATAAATTCGGTTGTAGTTTACACTTATGTATAACGATAAAAATTGCAAGGGCTTGGTTGTTTCGAAAGTTGGAAAGAAATACACATCATGTCCTGATATTGCAAACAAACAAACAAACAAAAAACTGTGTAGTGTAAATATTGGTTAAAAATGATAAAGGATGGTGTAAAAGTTTCGATCTAACGATAAAGTTACTTTCTCGCGTGGTTTTAACCGTGATAAAAAGCAATTTTAATAATTTAAAACAATTACACATCATTTTCTGACACAGCCACATTTTCTTGAATCAATCTTGATTTTTAAGGTTGCAAATGACTTTTCAAACATGATGATTGAGCAGTTCATTTTGGACCGCAGAGAACACACATAATGTACAAAAAACCTTTTCTTGTCTGCCTTCTGTATACATAATGTGCTTCAGTTGAGACATATATTTCTCAAACAAGATCCATACCAAATTATACAGCCATACATGAAACATATATAACCTAAAGAGTGCTAGAATTTGCAGCAACCAAACACAGTATACAACTTAAAATTAAGCAGATAGTACTTCAAATATAGGCTACACACAAACAACACAATTGTTATATACAATTTACAAACATATAACTATAAGCTGTAATAAAAGAAATACCCATATTGCGATTCTCCCCAAAGTAAAACTGGAATTAAGCCAAACAAATAATTGCCTCCAGAAAAACAGCATGGGCATTATCATTGCCCTATTCCACAGTCTTGGTTTACATCAACACTATTAATGGCAGAAATTGAATCTGTACCTACCAAGTACCAACCAGCCAAGCTTTACCATAGCTGAAATAAAGTCCGAGTCGATTATATTACTGTACTAAATTGAGCGGTGCTGTATGCCGGAAGAGAACTGACACAGCTTGTAATGGACTAAAGGGCAAGCCGGCAAATCATGGAACAAAGTTTGAGCTTAAACTAGCTTATGATCTCAGGCAATTATTTCCCTGACAAGCCAGTCTAAACTAGGATATGAGAAGTACAGGATGAGAAATGATGGTAGAGCAAAGAGAATTGTAACAAGTATATACAGAGCCAAAATGGCTGCACTGGCTGGTACTGCATACAAGATAATCAAAAGAAATATAATGATCAGCGGGAACTTAGCTGTCAACTGGACAAAGAAAATCAGTGACTTTCGAAGAGATATATGCACCCTTTCCATATCGAGGTGATTACGGGTATTAGCCCGAGGCTGACTGGAGTTCGTTGCATCTGGAGGGTGAACTTGCCCCCCCTGAAGGTTTCCATGGTTTACTTGCCCTCCTAAGGTTAAATTACCTTTGCTTGCACACTGTTGTTGATTATCCCCACAGCAAGTTGAATGTGATTTTACTCGGTCACCATTCATGCCCTCAACCATCCAAAGAAGAAAGTAGTTCTTGCGAGGGAATCTAAGATTTCCCCGATAAACTAAACGGAATGATAGAAGGTTGCACCATGGGCAGGAGATGAAAAGTGGAAGTTGAACCGGCAGTGTTGGAAATTTCACGGTAGCCCATTGTAGTCCCAAGATACAGTTTTTACAGAGCGTATGACCACACCACAAAACATAAGGCACATTTTCAACAATATTGAAAGATTCCCAGCATACTGGGCACTCAAGCCCTTCCTCTCTTCCTACGACAGAGGTCTCATCATCAGAACATTCTGAAGCAGAATGAGTCGGGTTTGACGAATCCTTTTTCAGTCCTACATTTCCAGCAATACAATTTGATGCGAAGTTCCACATTCTGAATCACAATAAGTTTATAACCAGTCAGAAGGTATCATTCAGTCCTCAATGTGATAAGTTAATGACTGACTCAACATATAATGTATGAAAGAAGCAAATAGTACAGAACTACATAATAGTAACAAGGAACAACAACAACCAAAGCCTTTCCCTACTAGTTGAGATCATCTACATGGATTAAACAACACCTTAACTTTCTGTCATGGATTACATATATAAATAAGCAATTTATTTAAAGCTCTCTCTTGATGCTTTTACTTTGACGTATAGTTTTCCTTGGTCTTCCTCTAACTATTTAAGTGTCCTTCATCTGGTCTACCCCCTTAGTCGATGCTTTTAACATGTTTAACCCACCTAAGAGGCTACTTTACTACTTTCCCACAATGGGTGTTACCCCAACTTTCCCTCTAATGACTTGACTCCTAATTCTATTTTGTCTAGTGTGACAAATAAAAACCTAAAACCCACCATGACATCCTCACACTATCCTTATTAGAGTGCCTACCATGCATGCTTTATCCAAAAAAGAATTAGCAAGCCACTATTTAAAAGAAGATGCTAGAAATCAAGAATTATTAATAAAGTAGGGTATTTGGATTCCATGCAGTAACTGTGTGACGTGGTTATTGATCCTAGGTGTCCCAACACAAATCAATAGTCAAAATTATTTAAAAATGATTTTGTAACCGTGTGTGTTTTTTTAATGCAATGGATCCAGATCCTAATCAACAAGCTTGCACAAAATATTTTGTCAAGCTCATGAGCCAAGTAAGATTAACTTCTCAAGAAACACGCTTACAGAAATCACACGAACTTAGCAATCTCAATTTCTGCATAAAATTGAAACTAATTTCTGCATCTAAATTTATGTATCAACTAACTCATCTACATACCATAAAATAACTTTAGAGCTATATTAACACCACAAGTCACCACTTAGCAATCAAACAAAAATTTCAGCTATCTACTTCTGTAGCAGCTGAACAACTAGAATTTGAAAGATCCCTGATCTAGACTAACAAACTACTACAATCATTTCAATATAACTAATCATAATGATCATTACATATCAAAATTAAAAATCATATCATATAATTGAAAACAAGCTAAAAACACTTAATTGATAAACACATTTAATAACACAGATTTCAGATTTTTCATTCTTCAAAGATCACATCAAAGTTCAATACTTTATTACCATACCCCCAATTCAAATAGTTCATCTTCAAAATCAACTTATCAAAACCAAACTAAAGCTAAAACACCCATCAAAGAAATCATTCAGATCATAAGAAGTAACACTTAAAAAAACAATTTTTAATGTAAAAAATGAACTGGGTCATTGAAAAACACCAAAAAATTATAATCTGAAAAAGAATATTAGAAACCCTAATTAAAAGCAAAACAGTTCAAAAGGGGAGTTGGAATTTAGAAGTAGAAAGTACCGATTATGCGGGAAAATTGGAGAAATTGGGAGTGACAGTGGCACGAGCAGAGAATCGTTGATTGATTTCGTTGGTAGCACTCGATTCGATCGGAAAACAGAAACCCTATATCAAAACGATGTCGTTTTCGTCACTCATCTAGCCCACTCTATCTTACACACCTATATCACGTCACTGTCGGTATCACACGTCTTTCTTTACGGGAGTTATTTATTTATCATGTTTGGCATAAGTGATTAGGAAATTGATTTTTGTTAAAAGTGATTTTCACTAACGCTAATTTGTGTTTGATTACATTATGTAAAAGTGAATTTTTTATTTTTTTTTACAAAATTATGTAAAAGTGAGTTGAAAAGATGGAATGAGTATCAATAGGTATGGGTAGTTTAATAACTTATCCGGGTTTTATTGAATGAACTTAAAAAGTCAACTTTTACTTATAATAGTGACTGGAAGGAGTATGTGTTTGTCTCTTTACTTGTGTGAGTACTGTAATACGGGTATTTCACGAGTATTTAATATTCGCGGGTATCCATAAATTTTTTAATAATATTTTTTAAATTATTTAAAAACTTTAATTTTAAGCATCCATTTTAATATCATGATTCATACATAATCCATTCAAATTTCATAATCTATATAAATTTCATAGTCCTTACATAATTTAAACAAATTCTTGAAGTTCATGGAAATTTACAACTAATCAACATTTAAAGAAAAGTTTAAAAAGACTTATATATCCTAAGCTTAAAAAAAATCAAAAGTCAAACCTTATTTATAAAATTTATAAAAGAATTATATGGATTTTCAACTAATTATAAATTATGGTTATTTTAAGATTTTTGAAACTAAATCTTCACTGAAAGCTGAAAAGAATAGTTTTATTATGTTTGTAGTACTTACCGGTTGTGCGTATTGAGTTAGTTGATTTATCTCACCATCAACAATCGGGTTATTGGTTGGGAATTTGGAAGCTTAAAGTTTCGTCGAAGGTTAAGAATTTGGTATAGCGGATGTGTTGGAGTTGTCGGCCAACCTATGTCCGTTTGCTTGATAAAGGCGTTTGTTGTCTTACTCAGTGTGTCAATTGTGACTCTAACCATGAGGATTTAAGTCACATTTTTTAGAATGCCCTTTTGTTATTCAAGCTTGGTCTATGGTAGGTTTATGGCATGAAGCTCAGCGGGCAGTGGCGTCATCACCCTCGGTCATTGACACTATTTTCTCCATGTGACAAACCATGTTTGTCACGCATTCACAAATGTTGGTTTCCCTCTTCTAGAGTATTTGAAAACGCAAGAATGTTAAAGTATGGAAGGATGTTACGAAAACTTGCGCGATGGTGGTTGAGAGAGCTCGCTCCATAAAGATTGGCAAATTGCAAATGCTCCCAGTGTGCATGGCCAAGCTGCAGCTTCTGCAAGTTCGAGTACAACATCTGCTATTGCAGCTCCTGCTGCCACGACTTCATCCCAGGTGTGCTTGCTGCCACCTGCGCCAGATAGGATGAAGTGCAATATCAATGCCGCGTTTTCTACCCAACGAAACATCATCGAAATTGGTATATGCCTTTGTGACGAAGGCGGAGTGTTCGTGTTGGCCAAAAACATCAGTTTTGTTAGTGTTTACGCGGTTGATATAGGTGAAGCTTTAGGCCTCCATCTTGCTTTGCAATGGGTAAGTGATTTGCAACTACAAAAAAAAAAATCGTACTTTTTAATCCTTGTAACATTTTCCTTTAGCATTTTTATGGACAAAATATGTTGATGGAAAATTTTACAAGAACCTTGTTGAATCAAATATATATTAAATTAACATTTTTCATTAATGTTTTTCTTAGTAATTTCCCAAATAAGTTTATCTCCCAGTAACATTTTCTCTAAATCAAGCCCATCTTAAGGTAAACAACTATATATTTTATTTATTAGTAATTAATTATTCAGTTCAACCTTGAACCGGAGGTCCCACGGGTTTGATCTCCATACTGGTTTTTAAAACATCGACATGGAGTAAGCAAAAATAATTTTGTAAAGGTTGTTATTGGATCGATCTTTTCTACTTTAAAAATTGAAAATATAAAAACACAATTATTATATCATTAATTTTAAGTTAAAAATCAATTTTAAATTAAAATTTAAAATTAATCACAAACATTTGATTTTCTTGCATTATTATAAATTAAACACCATTCTTGAAGTCATGTGTTTTAATCACAAACAATATCATCAACTACGTATACAAACATCCAATATATCTTACAAATAATTCACATCTTTCTTATCTTTTATGTATTAAATATGATCTTTGAAGTCATGCGTTTCAATCACTAACAACATTGTTGGCTATATGCACGAACTACCAATATATCTTTCAAAATATATATATTATATTCATTCTTCATATATTAAATATGACTCAATGTCATGCATATCATGTGAAATAAATATTATATATGTTGAAGATATAAAGTGATCGTAAATTTTAAACTCTATTAAATGTATGCATCACGTATCTATTATCTATCGACTAACCAATTTTATTTGTTATAAATAATCACAACTTTTTTGTAAAGTTCTAAAATTTTACGGACAAATTATACATTTATATATTACTACTTTGAAATAATCAACATTGTTAATTATTTGTATGGTCTAAACTCCTTTGCATCTATTCTTATGTATTTTCTTTTTGGCTAAATTAATCCAATAGTCCCTCAACTAATTACCGGTTTTCATTTTGGCCCCTTAAGTCTTAAAATCATCAATTTGGTTCATCAACGTTTGCTCCGTTAGTCATGTTAGTCCCCTCCGTCAGTCTTTTAATGTCTAAAAAATTTTATTTAATTTTAACCATTTGATTGCATGTCCATTGTATTTTATAATGATCCGTCTACACCTAATTTTTTTTCCAGCTTACATCATCTTCTCTCATTCTCATCCTCATCTCTTCATCCACCTTCATACCTCTTCATACCCAGAAAATAAAAAAATAAAAAGTTCAAATTCATTTTTTCAAAATCTCAATCTTCTTAATATCTTATTCTATCAAACTCCAATTATCATATACCTTCAAATTTCAACTACAATGTCACACAAACAGAAACACAACACAAAAATCTCAATTCCAATTTCTAAACTTTATTTTCAATTCCAATTTCTACATTCATATAAACAAATCTAGAAAAATAAATAAATAAAAAACTGGATCTCTTTTTTCTTTTCTTCCTTCTCTTCCTCCTTCTCTTCATCCTCGATTCCATCTTCAACATCAAAAAAATTGTAATATATTTGAGTCCAGAAAAAACCAATTAGAACCCAGAAAATTTCAACAACCCTTTTCATTTCTTTTTGAAATAAGGTTTTTCACTTAATCCCTTTTCATTTAATGAAGCACTGCACATTCAGATCATGAATTTTACTTTCAATTTCACAATTTCACACCTCAAACATCATCATTTGCATTTGTTAATGCAATAGGGGTATGAGATATAACATTGTTACTGATAATGAAAGTAGCAAAGTTTATATAGGAGAATCTCAACATCATATTTCGCCAAAAACAAGTTTCAACAAAAGCTCCATAGAAACAAATCAATCGTCAGTTCCTTCACCTCTTTACCAAACAACAAAAAAATTTCCATTCTGAATCTTGGTACAGATTCACTACCGTCTGAAACAACACCTACATGGTACATTTTCATTTCCTTTCATTCTCTTCACCAATTAACCTTTCCACTGCAAAATTCAACATTATGTTCCCGGTTTCCTTCTGTTAACTAATTTCGACGCTATAAACACCACCAACTCTCCTTTAGTGAAAGAGTATTACGTTAAAATCATCAGAAAAAGATTCACAATCGAAAAGCTTCTGTTTCTTCTCATCACCAGACCGGACGGCGCAGCCACCGTCGTCGGATCTCATGTCGGCGCTCTCTTTGGCCGCTCCTCCGACGGGAAATAAGGGTTGCGAAAGGGAAAAGAAGGGTTGGGGATAATAAGGGTTTGATATGGTTGGAGTTTGACAGGATGAAGTTGAGAGAGAGGAATTAAAGTGTTTGATTTTTAATGGTTTTACGAGTTTATGAGTTTGCTGAGATTTTGGGTTTGATGAACTAAGAAGATGAAGAAATAGAAGGAAGAAGAGAATAAAAGGAAAGAGAAATGTTTGTGGTGGTCCATTATAAGATCTAATGATCTTGTATGATCTGAGAGTTTTTTTGTTTAAAAATGATCAAAGGGCTAAAATTAAATAAACTAATAAGGTCTATGGTGGATCAATTACCATATTGGTGCACCTTAAACATTTAATGTTAAAATTAACGGAAGAGGACTAATATGACTAACAGAGCAAACGTTGAGGAACAAATTGATGATTTTAAAACTTAAGGGACCAAAATGAAAACTGGTAATTAGTTGATGAACCATTTGATTAATTTAGCCTTTCTTCTTTTTAGACCAATAGTAAAATAGAAAATACTTATGAGAACATATTATTAATTGTACACAATATATGTATTTTCACATTGGACCAAGTATGCATTGATAATTGTCAAAGTAATAATTTAAAAGATATTGCTCTGAATTAAGCAGAGGCATGGCAATGTATTGAGCATGATCATCCCTGAACACAAAGCCAACTGAGACCATGGAGGGAGACCCTAAGGAGGAGCCACACAATTTATTTGATCCATCCTATGGGAGGGGTTCCCATCTAACTTCAGCAATTATTATTGTAAATATTGCTTATATTTCAAAAGTTCTTCAAATGTAAATATTCCTTAATTTAAGTGAAAAATATTATGAGTTGGAAATCATTATTAATTGTGAAATTTTTATTATTAGAATTTTCCTCAAGTTATTTCTTTTGACTGTTTCTATGCTAACAAACCATTTCTTTAATCTCTCTGAGTCATCAAGGCATGTACACAAGTTTTCATATAGTTGTCCTTTTGTATAATATGTTGGCATAATTTTTGCAACTATTTTGACTTCCTCCCAACGTGCTCATTAAGTTAGCTTAATAGGATCCCTATATTTATGCTATGACTGGGTTTCAAAGAAGAAAACATATACTCCACGTCTATCATAGTGCAACGGTCATTTGAGGAAAAAAGCTTGTATATATATTGCTTTCAACAATACGTAAAGATATATAGAAGAGTCTGAAAATAAAAACTCACTCACTCTCACAATTCTTTTTGGGTTACACTTCCTGTCACATGATATCTCTTGCTAGTTCTGAATCCTCGACTTTTCGGGAAGGGTCTGTTAAATCCTGGGGGTTAGTATTCTGCACGCGGAAAATCTTTGAGGACAGTGCGTTCAGCACGTCTCAGATCATCTCACTATTTTTGTTTTAGAGGTCTTCGTAGCGTTATTTTTCAACAATCTGAAGGATTTTGTTTTGAAATGACTACCGAAGGAGATGATGATATTATTGTTGCGGTAATTGCTGAAGTAAACATTGTGAGTTGTGACTGATGTGAACAAATGGGTGGTAGATTCTGGAGCTACCTGACATATATGTGCCACTAAAGATGCCTTCACCTCCTACACTATTGTGGGGATGGAGAAGAACAGGTTTACCTTGGTGACTCTCGAACTGCTGTTGTTTCGGAAAAAGACAAAGTTATGTTGAAGCTCACATCGGGAAAGACCTTGGCTTTAAGTGATGTCTTACATGTGCCTAATATAAGGACCAATCTAATTTCAATGGCTCTTTTGAGTAAGGGTGGGATTAAAGTGTCATTCGAATCTGACAAGATTGTATTGACAAAATATAATATGAAACTTTCATATTCAACCTATGGTGCATTGTAACACCCCACTTATTTCTTAACTCCTACTAAAACCTATTAATTCTCATTAACCCCCAATATTTCCAACAATATTATTTTCTTACTTATTCCTATTAAATAATTTAAAATAATTATAATAAAATGCAA
>Ga0099826_10003741_pt1 | contig 10449 bp, 10 predicted proteins | sample Mtrugardesep15_FD_76830 | JGI IMG/M metagenome (GOLD analysis project Ga0099826, IMG submission 76830) | Root nodule microbial communities of legume samples collected from California, USA - M. trunc garden sep15 | ecosystem: Host-associated > Plants > Roots > Nodule | place: USA: California...
AACGACGTAACCGCGACATTCGGCCTTGCCGAATGCGCTGGACGCGGGGTGGAGCAGCCCGGTAGCTCGTCAGGCTCATAACCTGAAGGCCGCAGGTTCAAATCCTGCCCCCGCAACCAAAATACAAAAAAAACCCGTAGCTCAAGCTGCGGGTTTTTTTGCGTTTACGCTGGAATACCCTCTGGTCGAATTCGCCCTCCCGACGCGACATCTGTCTCAGATGTCCTTTGCCAGACGCAGCGCATCGTAGATCGCCGCATGGGTGTTGCGTGCGGCCACGGCATCGCCGATCCGGAAGAGCCTGTATGTGCCGGCCGGGTTGCGTTCGACTGTCTGGGCCTCTCCCGCAAGCAGGGCGTCGTAGGAGGTTTCGCCGAGGTTTTTCGAGCCGGATTTCAGCTCGAAATAGAGCTCGTCCAGCGGCACCGTGCCGTGATTGACGACGATCTGGTCCACATTCCTTGATTTCGCCACGCCGCCATAGTCGCTGCCGACATGGGCGATGAGCTGGTTGCCGTTTCTTTCCGCCGCTTCCAGCCGGTAGGTAACGGTGAAGGTGACATCGAGTTTCTGCAGCGCGCGCATATAGGGGACCAGGTTCATGGCCATGACCTCGGGGGCGAAGGCGCGGTCCGGCGTCATGATCTCAACCTTCGCGCCTGCCTTTGCCAGACATTCGGCGGCCTGCAGGCCGGCATGATCGCCGGCATCGTCGAAGACCAGCACATTCGTGCCCGGCTTGACGTCACCGGAAATGATATCCCAGGCGGAAACGACGAGATCGTTGCCCTTTGAAAGCACGTCGGTATGCGGCAATCCGCCGGTGGCGATGATGACGACATCGGGGTTTTCCGAAAGGACCGTGTCGGCTTCCGCCCAGCTGTTGAAGTGGAAGGTGACGCCGAGCCTTTCGCATTGGCTCATGCGCCAGTCGATAATGCCAATCATTTCGCGGCGGCGCTCGCTTTGAGCGGTTAGGCGTATCTGGCCGCCGGCATCGTTCGCAGCCTCGAAGACGACAACGTCATGGCCGCGTTCGGCGCAGACACGCGCTGCCTCAAGCCCGGCCGGACCGGCGCCGACGATGACCACCTTGCGGCGTTCCGCTGCTCTGGTGATGTCGTGCGGCATGGTTTCTTCGCGGCCGGTCGCCGCATTGTGGATGCAGAAGGCGAGGCCGCCCTGGTAGATGCGGTCGAGACAATAATTGGCACCGACGCAGGGGCGAATATCGTCCTCCCGTTTTTCCATGATCTTGCGCACGATATGCGGGTCGGTCATGTGTGCGCGCGTCATGCCGACCATGTCCACCTTGCCGGAGGCGATCGCATGGCGGGCGGTCGCGACGTCTTGGATTTTGGCGGCATGGAAGGTCGGGAATTGGGTTGCCGCGCGGATTTCGCCGGCAAAATCGAGATGCGGCGCATTGGCCATGCCCTGAATGGGAATGACGTCGGTCAGGCCAGGATCGGTATCGATATGGCCCCTGATGACATTGAGATAGTCGATCAGGCCGCTGTCCCTCAGCCGTCTGGAGATTTCGAGACCCTCTGCCTTGCCCGTGCCGCCCTTAAGACATTCGTCGGCGGTATAACGGACCCCAAGAATGAAATCATCGCCCACACGCTCACGCATCGCCTTGAAGACGTCGAGACAGAAGCGCCTGCGGTTGTCCAGCGAGCCGCCATAGGGTCCGTCAAGCTCGTTGGTCAGCGGGGAGACGAACTGGTCGATGAGATGGCCATAGGCCTCCAGCTCCACTCCGTCCATGCCGCCTGCCTTCATGCGTTCCGCGGCATCGGCGAAGTCCTTGATGACGCGCTCGATATCCCAATCCTCGATCTTCTTCGGGAAGGCGCGATGTGCCGCCTCCCGCTGGTGGGAAGGGGCGAGCACCGGCAGCCAGTCGCCCTTGTCCCAGCGGGTGCGACGGCCGAGATGGGTCAATTGGATCATGATTGCCGCACCCTGTTCATGCACGGCGTCGGTCATTTCCCTGATCCAGGGAACGATCTCGTCCTTATAGGCGAGGAGATTGTTGAAGACGGGCGGGCTGTCCCGGGAGACGGCGGCGGAGCCCGCCGTCATCGTCAACGCGACACCGCCTTTTGCCCGCTCCACCGTATAGGCGCGGTAGCGCCCCTTCGGCATGCCATCCTCGGGATAGGCGGGCTCATGCGAGGTGACGATGATGCGGTTTCGCAGGGTGAGGTGTTTCAGCTGGTAGGGCTGAAGAAGGGGATCATTCGACATACGCCATGCTCCACAGACGTTTCATGGGAGGAGGCTAAGCGGGAATGTACATACGTGTCAATTAAGAAAACACAGGTGTTTATTGCTTTGACATAGCTGGACATTCACCTTGTCGCGCCTGGGCCTATTTGATAGGAAAATCATCATGGAAGCGACATTGAACGAGACAGGCTGGCGCGGTTCGTATGAGGGGTGGCTTGAGGCCGCCTATCAGGCCTTGCTGGAATCGGGTGTGGATTCCGTCAAGATTCTGCCCCTGGCGAAAAAGCTCAGCCTGTCGCGCACGAGCTTCTACTGGTTCTTCAAGGACAGGGAGGAGCTGCTGGCGGCGCTGGTCTCACGCTGGCGGGAAAAGAACACCGGCAGTATCGTCAGGCAGTCGGAGGCCTATGCCGAAACGCTCGTCGAAGCCATGCTGAATATTTTTGACTGCTGGCTGGACCCCTCGCTTTTTGACAGCCGCTTTGAATTTGCGGTTCGAAGCTGGGCCCTTCAGTCGAATGAGATTCTCGCGGAGGTCGGCAAAGCCGACGACATGAGGATGGCGGCGCTTTCACGGATGTTCATGCGTTTCGGCCATAGTGAAACCATGGCGGATGTGCGTGCCCGCACCACCTATCTCGTGCAGATCGGCTATATTTCCATGCAGTCAAAGGAAGATATGGCGGTGCGGATGCAGAGGATTCCTGACTATATTGCCATCTATACCGGCGAGGTGCCGCAGCAGCGCGAGCTCGACCGGTTTTATGCGAGGCATGGTTACAGGCCGGGTTCGTAGGCTGAGAGCCTGTTTGCCGGAAACGTCTGTTGCTGCGCTGCCCCAGCCATGTAGAGAATGACGCACCGACCCTCTGGCTTCCTGCAATGTAGCTGCAACATTCACCGACCAGTGGTGGGAATGGCAAGGGTCCATCTTGGGGAACGTCATTGCGAATCTTGCTTCTTGAGGATGAACCTGAAATGGCGCGCGCGCTTCTGGAGGCCTTGCGCCGGCGGGATGTGCTTGCCGATCATGTCAGCACCATCAGCGACGCCGATGCCCTTGCGCGGGACGGCTCTTACGATGTCCTGGTTCTGGACCGCCGTCTTCCCGATGGTGAGGGGCTGAATCTTGTGGCTTCGCTTCGCCGCAGCAAAAATTCCGTGCCGATCCTTATTCTGACCGCGCTCGGAAATGTCGATCACCGTGTCGACGGGCTGGATGCCGGGGCGGATGATTATCTTGCCAAGCCCTTTGCGATCGAAGAACTGCTTGCCCGTCTCAGGGCTCTCCACAGGCGCGGACCCTCGCTTGCCGACAAATATGAGCGGTTCGGAAATCTGGGCATTGATCCGCGTAGCAATGAAGTCAGCGTTGCCGGTTTCAGCATCGAATTGCGGCGGCGGGAATATCTGGTGCTGGAGGCCCTGATGCGGCGTCCGAACCGCATCGTCACGCGGTCGAGCCTGATCGAGGCCGTTTATACGCTCGATGACGAGATCGAGTCCAATGCTCTCGATGCGCATATTTCCCGCATCCGCAAGAAGCTGGCGCAGGCGGAAGCGACGGTGGAGATAAGAGCCGTGCGCAATATCGGTTACCTCGTCCGGTTGAAGACATGAAGAAGACACATGATCGATCCCTGCGATGGGGGCTGATGAAGCGTCTTTTCGCCTTGCAGGCCTTCCTGCTTCTCCTCTTCGTCATCCTTCTCATCGGCTGGATATGGATCATTGATCCGCGCCTCGAAGGCGCGAATGAAGAGGCTGCCCGCATCGTCGCGGAGAGCGTGACAAAAGATGTACAGGGCAGGCCGCAACTGTCTGCGACGCCGGAACTGGCGGAGCTGAAACGGCGCTATCCGAATCTCTGGTTTGTGGTGCGGGACACCGATGACATCGTGTTGCAATATGGTGTTGTTCCGGCGTCTGCCCTGTCGGCGGCCTTTCCCTGGAGTTTTGACCGCGCGCGGCTGGAGGCGGCCGGTACAGTGCGCGCCACCGTGGAAAACCGCGATACATCCGCTGGGCGGCTTCAGTTCATTGCCGGAACAGAAGAGGGAATCCTCAATGAAGGCCTGAGTATCTGGATCAATGTTCAACTCGATCTGGAAAAGGATGCCAAGGGCGCCATTCGCTGGTTGACCGTGCTGCCGGCGCTGGGCCTCATCATCCTTATCGCCGTCGTGCCGATGCTGATCCTGACGGGCATCGCGACGCTGCTCGTGACCCCGAGGGCGGTCGGGCGATCCCTAAGCGGACTGATGGAGACGGTGAAGCAGGCGCAATCCATCGATTTCGACAACCGTTCCGCCCGTATCGACCGTTCGAAAGTCCCCCTTGAAATCATCCCGCTGGTGGATGCCTTCAACGTCGCGCTTTCGAAGCTCGATGATGGGTATAATCGCCGTAACCGCTTTCTCGCCGATGCGGCGCATGAGCTGAGGACGCCGATCGCAATCGTGCGGACCAGAGCCGATCTTTTGCCCGATGACGCGCTGAGCCGTCAGATCCGGGCGGACATCGATCGCCTCACCCGTGTTGCGCATCAGCTGCTGGAAATGCAGGCGGTTGGCGCGGTGGAACTGCCGGCGGAGCCGCACGATCTCAATAAGCTTGTCGAGCGCGTTGCGACCGATCTCGCCCCGATTGCGATGGATGCAGGTTACGAGTTCGACTTCGAGCCAAGCGTGGGTGCCGCCATCTTCACTGTGCAGGCGTCGATCATCGAGATGGCGGTCGTCAACCTCGTTCGCAATGCGATCGATCATGCCGGCGGCGGGGGCGCAATCACGATCCGGATTGACGCGGCAGGTGCCATTGAGGTCTGCGATGAAGGACCGGGCATACCTGTTCCCGAGCGCGGGCAGGTATTCGAGCCATTTCATCGCATCAACACGAATTCGCCGGGCGCTGGCCTTGGGTTAAATCTGGTTCAGAAGGCCGCCGAGCTTCATCGTGGCCGTGTTCTGTTCCTTGATCTCAATCCCGGCTTCTGCGTTCGGCTGGAAATCCGTTCGATCGTTTCGAAAGCAGTCGCGCCCGGTAATACTTAAAATATAGTTAAAGAAAATCGTCTAATTATATTTAAATAAATCAAATATTTATAGTCAAACTGGTCGCGTGCAATGCAGGCGTAATTCTCGCGCGGAAAATGCCCGTATCTGCTGAGCTCATCCGCATGTCATGCCGATCGGGCGCAGGAGACGAACGGGAACCGGTTTCCGGTTCTTCAACGCGAACTGAAACCTTGCGGGCGCCAGGCCCTGGCGCAGCGGTTTCGTCTGGAGTCATTCATGTCGATCATCAAGAAATCGCTTGCCGCCGTGACTATCGCCGTTGCGGTTGCGAGCAATGCCTATTCCGCCGATCTCACCAACTACAATACGCAGCAATCTTTCGACTACGGCAATCAGCCGGCTTTCTCATGGAGCGGAGCCTATGTCGGTGCGCATGGTGGCGTCGCCTCTCCGAAATTCAGTCCACTGGCCAGCGGTCGTGGCCTGACGGGTGGTGTTCAGGCGGGCTATAACTTCCAGTTCGGCTCCGGCGTCGTCGGTGCGGAAGTGGAAGGCTCCTATCTCGGAAACGATGCGCGTGTGCCGAACGGCCGGTTGCGTGAGCGTTTCCGGGGTGCGGCCAAGTTAAAGGCCGGCGTGGCGCTTGATCACACGCTTCTTTACGGCACTGCCGGCCTGACCACGACGAAGTTTAAGGATGGCAATGGCGTGACGGGTCCCGACGGCTGGAAACAGGGGTATCTGGTCGGCGCCGGCGTCGAACAGAGCTTTGGCGGTGGCCTGTCGGCTAAGTTTGAATATAACTATGTGAGCACGGGAAATGTGGCCACCACGACATCCAGCGGCCGGTCGAAGACCGATGTCAGCGATCATGTCATCAAGGCCGGTCTGAACTATCGCTTCTGATCGGTCGCTTCCATGAAGGCTTCCAGGGAGAATTCAAAAAATACCGCCGCTTTTAACGTGGAAGCGGCGGTAGAACGGCGCGTAGCGCGAAACAGGCGGGCGGCGACGGACCGAAATCCGAGATCCGGAAAGGATTATTCGCATTCGAGCGAAGGCTGCCGGAAGCTCGTCACATACCATTCGCTGCCGGAATTGCGGGTGTAGAACGTATAATAACAATCGATGCGCTCGATATAGCCAGGTGTTTCTGACACTTCGTAACGTTCGCCACGCCGTGTCGTCCGCACTTCGCCACTCGATGAACCGGCGACGGCCTGTGTCTTGTTCTTGCGCCATTGATAGGCCTGCTGGCCGGGGCCGAGGCTGTAAATATTGTCCGGCGGGCCGTAATCCAGCATCACGCTGGTAATGGGCGCGCCGATATAGCTTTTCATGACGGTCGATGCACAGGCCGCGAGCAGCAACGATGCGCCGGCGACGAGGAAGATTGTTGCCGGGACGGCCACTGACGATCTCTCAGGCATGGGGTTCCTTTCATCCGCGTGAGGTTTCGCAAGGATAGGAATCGGCCATTGCAGATACATTGCATGCAAAGCCCCTGGAGGTCTTTGGCTTGCTTTTCCCGGCTCCGGCGACAGCAGTCGCCCTGACGCCGCTTCTCAGAGACCGGCGATATTGAGGCCGATATGGCGCAGGATGCTTTTGAAAAGCTTCACCTCGGCGGGGTCGAGGCCTTCGATCGCGGTTTTTTCGAACATGGCCGCGATGGGCATGAGCTCGTCGGCAAGTTCCTCGCCCTTTGTCGTCAGGCTGATGCACACGATGCGGGCATTGTCGGCCGGCCGCTCGCGGCTAACGAGATTGCGCCGCACCATCAGCCCCACCAGTCGCGAAAGCGTGGAGATTTCCACCGACACCATGTCCGAAAGCTCGGTCAGCGTCTTGCTTTCCTGCTGCCTGAGCGTCGCCAGCACGCGGTACATGGGTAGCGTGATGTCATAGGAGGTCAGTCTCACGGAAAAACGCTCGCCCAGTCGAACGCCCACCCAGTTGAGCAGGTAGGGTACCGAGTCGGTGAACTGATAAGACACGAGCAAATCCCTGTTTGAGAACCATGCGCGCAGATGCAGATGTGCGCCTATCGGCTGTACCGGCACAATCCATCGGTTTCAATAGCGTCGCGCCACAACGCCGGGAAGAGCGTGGCCTCTGGCTATAAAAATGACGGAAAACATTTGCATTGACAAATGTTGCAAATGAAAATAAACAAGACACAGGATTTGGGAGGATCTCATGACATCAGCATTGTTTGGCCTGAGCAGTCTTGCGCCTGAAGGCGTCGGCCAGAATTTCCGTTCGACGATGCGTCGTTTCCCGGCAACCGTGACTGTTATCACCGCCTGCGCCGCCGGTGATCAGCGCGATCACGGCATGACGGTCACGGCCGTCACCTCGGTTTCGATGGAGCCGCCGTCTCTGCTGGTCTGTCTGAACAATCGTACCCTTCTGCATGAATTGCTGCTGTGCCGGCCCGATTTCATCGTCAACGTGCTGACGCAGGACCAGATCGCGCTTTCTGATGGCTTCAGCGGCAAGCTGCCGCCGGAGGAGCGTTTCCGAGACGGCAATTGGCAGCGCCACGAGAATGGCGTTCTTTATTTGCCCACGGCCCATGCCGCCATCGCCTGCCGCCGGGTCGCGGCCATGCCCTATGGAACCCATACCGTCTTCATCGGACAGGTGGTCTCGGCCGATGTCAGTGAGACGACGCGGCCGCTGCTTTACGAAAACGCCCAATATTGCGCGGCAAGCCCCGCGCACGAACCCGCCTGAATTTCCGCGGTCAGAGCATTCCCGCCAGGAGACAATCATGAACGATATGAGCCATGCGCCGCAGCCGGTGCAAACGAACCCGCATGTCCGCCTCGCCAGCCGCGTTGTCGGCATAGCCGATCTTTTCCGCTCCAGCGCGAGGCAGACGGAGGAGGCGCGGCGTGTGCCTGCGAGCCATATCGAGGCGCTGCGTGGCATCGGTTATTTCGATATCGTCAAGCCCCGCGCCTTCAACGGCAAGGGTGGCGATTTCGCCGAGCTGGTGGAAGCCAATATCGAGCTTTCGGCGGCCTGTGCATCGACGGGCTGGGTCGCCGGCCTCCTGTCCGCTCATCAATGGCTGCTGGCGATGTTTTCGGAACAGGCGCAGGCCGATGTCTGGGGTGAAAATCCCGATGCACTGCTGTGCGGTTCCTATGCGCCGGTGAAGATGGCGGAGGCTGCCGATGGCGGTTATCGCCTCAGCGGCAAATGGGCCTTTGCTTCTGGCTGCGAGAACGCACAATGGTCTCTCTGCGCCGCCATTCTGCCGCCGAAGGGTGAAGGAAAGCCGGTTCCCGCCTTTCTGCTCGTTCCCGCCAGCGAATATGTGATCGAAGACACCTGGCATGTTGTGGGGCTGGCCGGCACCGGGTCGAAGACACTGGTTCTCGATGACGTCGTCGTGCCTGAACACCGGGTCCTGACCTTTCCGGACGCCACCAGCGGCTGCACGCCCGGTGGACGATATTATGCGGAAGAGGGCCTGTTCAACATGCCGCTTCTGACCGGCATTCCCTCCTGTCTTGCGGCGGCCGGTGTCGGCGCGGCCAAGGGGGCGCTTGCCGCCTATGTCGATCATGTCGGCGGTCGGGTCACGCGCGGCGCGGTGGCGGGCGGCAATAACCGCATGGCGGAATTCCCGACCATCCAGCTGCGCGTCGCGGAAGCGGCGGCAAGTGTTGACGCAGCCTGCGAAATCCTGCTGCGCGACGTCTCGCGCGCTCAGGCGCTGGCACAGGCCCGGATCGAAGGCCGCGCGGAATTTACCGTGGATGATCGCCTTCTGAGCCGTCGCGGCCAGTCCTTTGCCGTGTCTCTCTCGTTGCGTGCGGTACAGGCGCTGAACGATTCCACCGGCGGCGTCGGGCTCGATCTGGCGAACCCCGTGCAGCGCGCCTGGCGGGATGCCAATGCGGTCGGCCGTCACATCAGCATGAACTGGGATGCCGTCGGCACCATGATTGGCCAGAGCATGCTCGGCCTCGAACCCAAGGGCCAATATTGATCGCCACTGAGGCGGCAAACCAACAGCGAAATTTGGAGGAAACTACATGCAAGGCAAGGTCGCTCTCGAGGAGCATTTCGCAATCCCGGAAACACTTCAGGATTCGGCCGGTTTCGTGCCCGGCGATTACTGGACGGAACTGCAGCACCGCCTGCTCGACATTCAGGATACGCGCCTGAAGCTGATGGATGCGCATGGCATCGAGACCATGATCCTGTCGCTGAACGCCCCGGCGGTGCAGGCCATTCCCGACAAGGCCAAGGCGATCGAGATCGCGCGGCGCGCCAATGACGCGCTGGCCGAAGAGTGCGCCAAACGGCCGGATCGTTTTCTTGCCTTCGCCGCCCTGCCTTTGCAGGATCCGGATGCGGCGACGCAGGAATTGCAGCGCTGCGTCAACGATCTCGGTTTCGTCGGCGCGCTCGTCAACGGTTTCAGCCAGGAGGGCGGCGGCCAGACGCCGCTTTACTACGACCTGCCGCAATATCGTCCCTTCTGGGGTGAGGTCGAAAAGCTCGACGTGCCGTTTTACCTGCATCCGCGCAATCCGCTGCCGCAGGATTCGCGCATCTATGACGGCCATCCCTGGCTGCTTGGCCCCACCTGGGCCTTTGCGCAGGAAACGGCTGTCCATGCTCTGCGCCTCATGGCATCGGGCCTGTTCGATGAACATCCGCGCCTCAACATCATTCTCGGCCATATGGGCGAGGGGTTGCCCTACATGATGTGGCGTATCGACCATCGCAATGCCTGGGTGAAGCTGCCGCCGCGTTATCCGGCCAAGCGCCGTTTCGTGGATTATTTCAACGAAAACTTCCACATCACCACCTCGGGCAATTTCCGCACCCAGACGTTGATCGATGCCATTCTGGAAATTGGTGCGGATCGCATCCTGTTCTCCACCGACTGGCCCTTCGAGAATATCGACCACGCTTCCGACTGGTTCCATGCGACGAGCATCGCCGAGGCCGACCGGGTGAAGATCGGTCGTACGAATGCGCGCCGCCTGTTCAAGCTCGACGGGCGCTGAACCATGCAGCCTTTCGTCTATATGGCTGCGCCCGCCCGCATCGTCTTTTCGTCGGGCAGTTCGGCTGATGTGGCGGAGGAAATCCGCCGCCTCGGCCTGTCGCGGGCGCTGGTGCTGTCCACGCCGCAACAAAAGGGCGACGCCGCGGCGCTGGCGTCCAG
>Ga0099826_10003743_pt1 | contig 10448 bp, 6 predicted proteins | sample Mtrugardesep15_FD_76830 | JGI IMG/M metagenome (GOLD analysis project Ga0099826, IMG submission 76830) | Root nodule microbial communities of legume samples collected from California, USA - M. trunc garden sep15 | ecosystem: Host-associated > Plants > Roots > Nodule | place: USA: California...
CACGATTAATTTCCTAAAATCTGCATTAAACCCCCAAAACTCAAGGGCTTATTTGAAATCTCAATACTGAATACATAATATAAGCCTTTTTTTATAAAAGCAAAGCAAATGAATGAGCCTGCATTAACCTTGTTGAAAACATTTCTTAGGATCAAAATTCAATTGCCTCCTCAGTTGGTTGTGAGTTGTGACACCTAATTTGTATGTATATCTGAGCCGAGGCAGGGCGTGTATTATGATATAGATATCTCGCCGTTGGGAGAAGAGACAGATTATCAGTAGAATTGATTACAAGATACAGTGTATATATACCAGCTAGTAGCTACTACAACCGCAGATAACAGAATTTGAGATGGTTGAGTTACTAACAAGTTGTTACAGGATTCCTAACTAACTTGCTAACTGACTTATGTATTAGTCTAAAAGACTTGGTGAAAACCTATGAAGCACGGACACTCTTCGGATTAGGCGTGTCCCGGTGTCGGACAAGACATGTCCGACACCGACAAGACACCTATAATTACACTGAATTATGCAATTTTCTCAACTTATTAGTGGTGTCAATGTCCGTGTTGTGTCTGGTGTCCATGTCTCCATGTCCGTGTTGTAGGTGAAAACACAAAGTTTGATTTGATGGCATTTTTATTTATTAACGAATACTTTAAATTGAGGGGTAACCTTGGCGCAACTGGTAAAGTTGTTGTCATGTGACTGGAAGGTCACGGGTTTAAGTCCTGGAAACAGCCTCTTGTGTAAAAACAGGGTAAGGTTGCGTACAATACACCAAATGGTGGGACCCCTTCCCGAACCCTGCGTATGCGGGAGCTTTAGTGCACCGGGTTGCCCTTTGCCCTTTTAATGAATACTTTAAATTGGAGAGCTTAAGTGTCTATTTGACAAACACAATAAGCTAGCTTATAAGTTGTCCACTACTTTTTACCAAACAGTGCCTAATTACAAGTCCGCTATTTTTTACCACACAGTGCCTAATTACAATTTACCTTGTGATGCAAACAGTTTGATCAATCAATGATCAATGTGTGTGATGTATACATACATTTATCAAAAGTACGTTTTAACATGATATTCATAAGCTATTTTAGGTAAGTATTTCAATAAATTTGTGAAGAATAATTAAATTAGTCTATGAAATCAAAAGTACCCTAAATTCCACACATCGCAACACAATAAAATAATACGGTACTGCATATGCATGAATGAGGGAAGAAAGGTTACGAACCAGAGGCAAACGGAAGTCGCGAAGAAGAAGCCATCGCAATGGTATGTTTGTTTGAGAAGAAGAAGTAAAATCACTATTTCAGCTTATTTGTGTTGTGTTGTGCGTGCGTGTAGTGTTAGAGGTAAGTGAAATGAAACATGTGTGTTGTGTTGTGTTGTGTTTGTTTGGTTTCAGTTTTTTTATTTTCTGACACTGATTCTCGTTCTGAACCAACTTTGCTAACTTAAATTTTTTTGTACTATTGCCCGCAAAAACGTGCTATTGTCTCTATCTACACCTTTTTTTCACTAAATCAATTTTATTTTATTTTCATTATAATTGATTTTGAAATAAAAGTAATTTGGATTTTTCAATTTCATAATTGTTTTACTTCTGTCAAAAAAAAAAAATCATAATTGTTTTACTTAGAAAGAATGTGTACATTTTTAAGTGGAGTTGACCATAAGCACCTTGGTGTAGTCCATTGCTAAATTTATTAAATATGATCATATTATTCGGAATGGATATTGTTTTGTTTGAAATTGATAGCAAATCTTTACATAATGTTGTTGTCGCAACGTGATAGCAAATCTGTTATTTAATAGACTCAATTTTGTATATGTTTTGAGGTAATTAAATAGGGTTGTTTATAGTGTTGTTAGAGCATCTTTATCACGTCTTAACTTTCATATTTTCAATTATGTATCGACTACTTTGTATCCGTTGATTTTGAATAAAATGAGTTAACTTTGTATTTACTAAAAAAAGAAAGGAAAAAAAAAAGTTTGTGGAGAGTGAAATCTAAACGTTATTTTCTTATGATTCTCAACATTTTTATTCCATGCTCTCGATCACCAAAACATTCTTATTGACTCTTAAAGATGGTTGTATTGAAGTTGAGTGTATAAATGTGTTTGAACATTCTCGTCCTTTGAACTAACTTTTATCATGAGATATAAGCTTGTTTTATGTTTAATATTTGAACATGCACCATAAACATTGACATGGTGGGAGAAAAGAAATGGCAGCTGTAGAAATAACAATGGTGTGGATGGTTTTTCAAAGGCCCCCACCTCTCAAATGAATCGCAAAAAAGTTGGGGGCAAGACAAAATCATCAATGTCGTGACCGAACCAGATTAGCCTCATGAGGCATAAACTCCCATTTCATCACATTTTCTTTTGAGGGATTAATTTTTGTTTAGTTGTTAATATGTTTTTTTTTTGGTAGATTTTGTTAATAGGTTTTTTATACCATATACTCTATGACAATAACGTAATTATGTGTGTGTCTAATCTACAATATCTTTGTTTTTATTACACTTATCATGTATATTGTGTCGGCAATAGAATTCCCAGGGTGCTGTAACCAATATTAGCCGTCCGATCAAAACTTTATGGCCAAGATCGTTTTAGTTAAAAAGCCACTCAATCTTAACCCTTCAATCATATATGAATGGCCGAGAATTAGAACTGCGTGAAACTATGGCATTTTGCTACAGCAGCAAAACCAAATCCATGTCTTAGTCACCTTAAAGTTTTTTGTTCCATATCCAAAGTCCGAATGATTATTTTGTACGAATCAAACGTTGAGTGTCCCACCAATGTGCCTTGCCAAATCACTGACACTTACCACTGTACTTTGATATTATATATGAAGAATATCCCAAGCATCCTAATCCTATCCATTTTCGAAAGAAGAGGCAATGGCCATCAAAGATTTTTTCCCTTAAAATGCCGATAACGAACAATTCTTATAAAAGAAAAATAAGTGGCAGGGAATGAAACTCCACTAATCCTAATTACTAGTAAAAATTAATTTTATTCGTTAGTATTTCCCACTAATCCTAATACTAACAAATGCCCCAAGAGCAAATTGTTAGTATTTCCCATTTTATTATTCAACATTATAATTTTTAGATTTTGATATTTAATCACTAAAATATGAAGTCAATTTGCATTTTAAAAGTTTAATGATAAGATTCAACTAAACAACTAAACGTATAATAAATAATTTTAATTAGTTTTGAAAAACAAAAACAAAAAAACTATGTCGCCTTAATGTTTTTGTTTTATTAGTTATAATCATCCGGTTTTTATGTAAAAATGTCTTTAACAATTCAAAGTTTGATTGAGAATTGAGTAAAGTTTGACCAAAGATTTTTTCAGTTAGAATTCGAATTCTATAAAAGATTCGTCCTCAACTTAAGTTCAATAATATGTTTGTGTCACCTTAATGTTTGCTTAATGGAATCAACTAAAATATTTGACAAAACCATAATTCATGAGGTTATTGAAATTTTTCTAAATAAACAAATGAAAAACTTCATCATTTCCATCAATCTCTAGCATTAGTAGTAGTTGGCACATGATCCTAACTGGTGGCTGATCAACTCCGAACATGGCCATGGGCTAACCTGAAGAGCAACACCAGACACATCAGAGCACTGCCAAGATGGAGTTCTACTACTACTTCCATTCACTCCATGAAGGTTGATATCAGATAAACAAATATCAGTAAAAGGAGAGTGTTTCATTCCTTTTATAAGACCAGCTTGCAAAACCTTCACACCCCATACATTCACCATTGTAATACCCTTCACAATTGGGAGAGCATTAGAATCATATTTATCATCAGCATGGTCACCAACATCACCTGAAATCTTTATACCCTTCCTTGCATTCTCAATATAAACATTAGACACATTTATATTCTTTATGTACCCTCCCCTTCCAATATTTGTCTTAATGTGTACACCGATTCCCATGTTGTAAAGGTTGATGTGTTCAGCAAGTATGTTTTCCACTCCACCTGATGTTTCACTCCCGACAGCAATTCCAGCGAATGGAGATGATCCACTCACACGCCGGATGGTGATGTTAGTGCTAGGACGACCGTAAGCAATTCCGTATTCGTCCCAACCACTCTTCACTGCGACAAGATCGTCTCCTGTGGATATGTATGAGTCCTCTATGCATACATTTGAACTTGAATCTGCATAAATGAAATTTACTTAGAAGATGATGCACATTTACGATCCAAGTATCAGATATACACGTATCTGAGAAATCTTACAACTATCATTGAAAACTACATGATACAATGCATTTAGGACACTTATATAGATTTGCATAAAGAAAAACATATATTTAATGAAATTCTTAAAATTCAAATTGAGAACATGTTTCTTAGACATTACTTTATCTATTTCACTATGCACAAGATATATGGCATGATTAGACAGTACTCTTACCTGGATCAATGCCATCAGTATTGGGGGAGTCACGCGGAGCCAAAATTGTAGCAAACCGAACAACAACATTGCTGCAAAGAACGGATTAAAAGTTACTTGTTAGTCACATAACCACTTAAAAATGTCACATGGCTTCAAGTTTTGGTTTCAATCATTCAGACTAAGATTTAATGATCAAAGTTTGTATGAGTGAGATAGTAAAAAAATTCACCGCTAGAGCTACACACAGATAGTCTTGATTAAAAGTTGATTATAGATCACATGACAAGTTAAATTTAGCCTCATGGTCTGATTATTTAAATTTTTACTGACTTATTAAAGTAAAATAATCTTTGGATATATGACTTATATTTGACATATACCTGCAGTAAACTGGGTGTATGTTCCAGAAGGGAGAATCCTTGAAGATCACATTTGAAATAATAATATCTTTCGAATTCACAAATTCAACAAGATTTGGTCTGGTAAATTGAAGAGTTCTTTTCCTCCACATATTCCACCATACATCTCCTTGCCCATCAATTGTCCCATTCTCACCTATGAAAATTTTAATATAAGGGAGAAAGAAAGGATTTAGTCTTGACATGAAATCCTGTAGCTTTGAAACTTGAAGGACAAAAGACACCCACTCAATTATGCATTTGCAGTGCAGTATAAAGCACTTCTAAAATGCGATGATATTTTTCTTTCTGTGTCCTCTAAAAATATGTTAGATTTCAAAAGTAAAAGATACGAAAGAAACACAAACAGAGAATAAACGATAATGATCGCAGAGTTCAGTCAATTGTGCACACGTTTCTGACTGCACAGCGCCTCAGTACTTTTCTATTATCACTAAAGGCTTAGGATTTAGAGAATACAACTTGTATTTAAATATTATGGTCCATTTTATAACATTACTCTTTCCCCACTCGAGTAACCTGCCCACTATATTCTAGATACAATGTGGCCCAGTATAGACTATAAAAAAGATCAGTACTTTATTTTGTACGAAATATTAGATACACACCTGTGATTACTACATCCTGAAGTCCATCTCCATGGATAAAGCTCATATACCTCCCTCCAGGCCGTTCCCTTCCCCTTCCATAAGACGGCAATGGTGCAATTAAAGGCCAATTCGACGAATCCTGTGAAATCAAGAGAGGAAAGGAATTCAAAAGAAGGAAGAGTGCTCCAACAAATATGGTGGTAATAGTCAAAATTGTGTTATTACAAGCTGTTAAGGTTTAGAGAGATAGTTGTATCACGAATCTACAACCAAATTCTCTTGGAACACATGATTCCTCCAATCAGATTAGTAAGTTGAAACGAGATGATTAAAGCCTGTTTGACTGTGCACTTGTTTAATTGATTTTAAACATTTTGTTTTCAAACTGGATTTAGTAAATGGTGACATAACTTCATAACAAAAGTTACCAAACGATATTAGAAACCAGAAAGTATTGGGAAGTGACTAAAATAAGACAGACATATACTGAACTTCCTCACCTAATGCTTTAGAAGTCGACACGATTACAGCCAAAAAATTAATCTGTGGAAAACTATGAGTACCGAGAAACTCAATAAACATATCCAATCACTAACAACATGGTGCCTTTCAAGTTTTTTTACAGGAACTGGCAATGAAAACAAATATAAAATGTTCCAATTTAGCAAGATGTGGACATGTGCTTCGATCCTCAGTTACGGAAAGCTTGTGCTTGAGGAATGGAGCAAATGCCAGAAGTTAACACTAAGATCTTCTACTTCCCTCAGGGTCACCCTGAGCATGCATGTGAACCGGTTAATTTCAGGGATTATCCAAAATTCGACCTTCCCCTCATGGTCTCAGTGTGTTTGTATTTTTAAAGCAATTAGGTACTCGTGAATATATGGCTACAACTAGATGAAGCCTTTTGAGCAATTGCAATTTGTTTTTCATTCACAAAGTTTATGGATGCTCTATAGCTAACACAAGTGGAGGATCACACAAAGCTACAACATTCTTGGAGACTGTCAAATTACTCTCAAAGGAAAAAGCTTTGAAATTTTTTGCAACCAAATTGTTTAGGAGATTTCAAGGTGAGTTGATTGGCTCTCAAATTTCTGCCACTGATAAAGTTTAATTATTCCCTGAAGTGTCACATGTAAGGTTCATGTAGTGAACAAAGAGAATTCTAACTCTTCTATCACTCTTAATGTCATTTCAAAATAAGCAAATTATAGTTGCCACATGTTTGAATTTTTAGGTATCATTTATATCACGATGGTCACATCACCAATGGTAAAAGGAGTCAAAGGATTGGCAAGTAAACAATTCCAAGAATTTAACAGCAATGCCTCTGGTACTTCATTGTTTATAGTGTTATGGTTCAATGTCTTGAACTATCTGATAAAGCTTCACAGTCAGCAAAATCTTCATAGTGTTGCAACTTAAGGTTTACAAAAGTGAATTGGAGAACTTCTACGCATTGGAATTTAATGTTTTAAAATTGGACTCGGTTGAGTCTGAATGGTTCAATGGTTAGTTCAACCCTGGTTGACTAGGCTTGAACTGCAGTAGGTTTAACCGGTTTAATTTTTTTACATTATTTTGTTTTTACTTATGTCATCCAGTTCAACCACGGCTGGTTGAACCGACTGAATCATACTCAAAAGTCTCACCGATTTGATTCCAGGTCCAATTTTTAAAACATTGATTTGGAATCAAAGGAAAAGTAGGAAATTTGAAGTTTGAAGTTATCCCGAAAACCTCCAACAATGTCATAACTTTGGTGATCATCCACTCATACACATCTACCTACTTTACTATTATAGTGTACAATTTGAAATCACTCAAAAAGATCTCTCTAGTTATATTCCTATTTCCTTAAGTACCTAATTATATTTCGTTAAAAATATAAACACATTGTACTAATGAAATAAGGACACGGACATCGGACACAACACGAACACTGACACGCCAACGCCGCTAATAATTTGAAAAAATCACAAGTCAGTGTAATTATATGTGTCGATGTGGTGTCGGTGTCGTCCAGGAGGACACCGGGACACACCTAATCTGAGGAGTGTCCATGCTTCGTAGCATTGTACTTTTACGATCAATTAAAAGAAACCACATATTTCAATAGAATGGATCCATGTAGCATAATTAACAACACAACTATTAATACTATAATACTTTTCAAAATTGGTTTTACTATTCTATAAATGAAAACAATAGTAAATGGTGATCTTATCTTATTACCTGTGTGGCTTTGATAACAGCACCAGCAGCAAGATGAAGAGTCATATGACTAGTAAGATTGAATGGCTCAGTCAAATATTCCCCTGGTGGTACATAAAGGGTGGTACCACCTTCCCTTTGAGACAAATGGTTAATTCTGTAAATAGCTTCTCTAAAAGCTTTGGTGTTGAGAGTGTGTCCATCACCGACACCACCAAAATCTGTTAAGGATATGTTGTCGGTTCTGTACTTAAGTGGTACTATGTTGGAACATGTCATCACTTCATTGTTCTCACTCCAAACACAAACCCAACAACATGTGTATAACAAGTACGAGAAGAACAACGTTGGCTTTGTGAATCCGAGGAACATGTTTTCTCCACTTTAGATATGCAATTAGAGGAAGAGGATAGAATAGAAGAATATTTGTTACTTCTACGGTTTTTTTCCTCTCTTTCAAATGTTATGAATTTACACTTAATGATAAGTGTGACAGCAAAAAAGTTGGTAAAGACATTTAAGTGGTGTCCTCTTATATACTCTCCCTGACATGGAAACAAAATCAAAAAATTAAGTCACGTAAACCAACGAAAATGTGGAAATTGTTATGTCATGATTGGGATTTTAAACTATTTATTTTGTACGATGATTTTGTCATTTCGTCTGTCTAAAAAAATCAAAATATTAACATTTACTAAATCTTTTATTGTTTTTAACTTTTTAACAAAATTTCTTCAATTTGTACTTTTTTTTTCAAATCTATAAATGTACACTTATTAATAATAGTAATTGTGACAACAAATATTGGTAAAGGCATTTAACAATCTCTTTTATTTGATTTCTTTCCTTTTAGAGGAGAGAATATTTCTTTGTAAGTTTTTTTTTTTTTTTGACAAAGGAAAAATTGGCACTATTTATGTAAAAGATTGGATATGGGAATCAGCTGTCAAGATATTGAGTCACTTTTCCAAATTTGTTTTGCTGTATGGTTGCATTTTTTGGTCAGATCAGTTTTCGATTTTTTCTTTTAACCTTTGATTCTTATTAAAAATGAGTTATATAATCTGGAGTTTGGTTGAGAAATAAGTAAAATATAGACAACGGTTACTTAGGCAAACTTGAACGTGAGAACAGAAATTTTCAAAAATTGCCAAGTTTTAGACATTGAAAAAATAAATAAACGGATCACTGTTAAAACTAATTAAAGATTAAGTCAAACCAATTCTATTTTCAATATCATTAAAATCTCATCTGTATGGTTTGTATATAATATAAGGACATGTGGCAATTGCTTTGCTAGAAAATAGTTGAATGACAAGTGTATTGACAGTTTTGACCATGTTAAAGTGTATGTATAGGAAATAGAAGATAGGAGATCTCATATTTTCATCTATATAACTATGCTGGTTAAGTCATCCTTTCATATATATCAAAACACAGACCATTGTAACAAATATATGATGAAGCCCTCTGTTGTACTTTTAACCTTGCTAGCTATGTTGTTCCACATGATGGTAGTTGGGCACGCCTTTGATTGTGAAGAAGTTAAGGCAACAATACCTCTTTGTATTGGATTTCTCATTGGTGATGATGACCAACCTTCAACTGCTTGTTGTAATGGTGTTAAAGATTTGAAATCTTCGGTCCCCACCCAAAACGACCGACATAAGGCGTGTGAATGTCTCAAAAAAGCCTTAACCCACTTCCCTAACATAAGGGATGATTTAAATGCCTTACTTCCTAAACGATGTGGTGTTGACCTAAGCTTTTATGGAAACAAGAGCATCAAATGTGATCAGTAAGCTCTCAACATTTCTTACTTTTTTTTAAGTTTATTTTTATTTACTTTTTTAATGATAAGTAAATATTTATTATGTGAATATTTAAAATTTAATTAAAAATAAATTAAATTTTGGAATCATTTTTATTTAATATGAAAATCAATATTATCTTATCTGTTTGAAAATGAAATAAAATAAGAAATTTAAAATCATCTGATTTAATATTAATACTTATCTACATACACAACCAAACACAATATTTCATTTCCTAAAAAAAACACAATATTTCATGTAATATTTACTAATACTAATAATTATAATAATATTAATACTTTCCTTTTTTTATGAAACTATAAGAGATGTTTTCCTTAATATATACCATCAAGTAATCGGGAAAATCTTTATTAATTCAACAAAAATAGTCAATAGAGTATAATCATAGTCATTCTTATTTTCTTTAGTCTAGATGCTATAATGTATATTATATTAATTTTTTTTTATGTTTGCAGAATTTCTTAAGCTATATGAGGCGTGAGCAATGGAGAAAATAATTCTGTTTAATTAGATGGACACTTGTTGCTTTTCTAAAAAAATAATAATAGTGCATCTTATGTAATGATATTGCCAATATAAAAAAATTATGAATATATTATTTTTATATTTACTTATATATATATATATATATATATAAGAGAAAGACTAGCAACAAATATATATTTTCCAACACACTCTCTTTGATTGGTTAAAATTTACTTGAGTCCTAACAAATCATGTGAGACCCATATAAATTTACTAGAACTCATATGAATTTTAACCAATCAAAGAGAGCGCGTTGAAACGTATGTGTTAAAATGTGTGTTACTATCACGTATATATATATATATATATATGGGTTTTTTTCTAGAAGTCATCCATAAAGGTGTCTTTTAGTAACCCACACGTCAAGGTGTGATTTCCATTTTTTAGTTATAACTTTGTTAAAAGACA
>Ga0099826_10003744_pt1 | contig 10447 bp, 6 predicted proteins | sample Mtrugardesep15_FD_76830 | JGI IMG/M metagenome (GOLD analysis project Ga0099826, IMG submission 76830) | Root nodule microbial communities of legume samples collected from California, USA - M. trunc garden sep15 | ecosystem: Host-associated > Plants > Roots > Nodule | place: USA: California...
GCATATTCAAATTCAAAGTGTTAATAAAATCTTGTTTGAATTGTAACAGGTTTCAAATTGGTTTATAAATGCTAGAGTTAGGCTTTGGAAGCCAATGGTGGAAGAAATGTACGTAGAAGAAATGAAGGAAAATGAACTAAATGGATCTGAGGATAAACAAAGTAAGAGCAATGAAGATTCTTCAATGAAAATAACATCCTCTCAAGAAAAAGCTCTCACCTCTGAAACAGAACCTAAAGGTTACAACTCCACACAAGACATTTCCAAAAGCCAAGACACTCCAATAATTTCTGTTTCTAGACCACAAACATCACCACTTGTTGGAAATGTTCGAAACAATTCAGGATTTAGCTTTATTGGATCATCAGAACTAGAAGGGATACCACAAGGAAGTCCTAAAAAACCAAGGAACCATGAACTTATGCATAACCCTAATAGTTTCATTGATGTGAAGCACAATGAGGCAAATAATGAGGAACTATCAATGAAATTTGGTGATGAGAGACAAAATAGAGATGGTTACTCTTTTATGGGAAACCAAACAAATTTCATTGGTGGATTTGGACAATACCCAATTGGTGATATTGGTAGGTTTGACTCAGAACAATTCGCACCAAGGTTTTCAAGTAATAATGTTTCACTCACTCTTGGTCTTGATTCAATACAAGGAAATCATCAAACATTTCTACCAAACCAAAACATTCAACTAGGAAGAAGCATTGATATAAGTGAACCAAATGAGTTTGGTTCTATAAACACTTCCTCTCCTCAATATGAAAGTATCAACATGCAAAACCCAAAAAGGTTTGCTGCACAGTTGTTACCAGATTTTGTGTCCTAAATAATAATACATTGAAGGGTGAACAATGTGGTTGCTGAAATTTCTTTCATCTTATCATACTCTCTCATGAAAGGGAGTATTGAAAAATTGTAGTGTAAAGAGAAAGAAGGAATTTTACATTAGTATAGGTTTATACTCTACATAGAACCATTTGAATTCTTAGAATATAGCTTAGGATTTGATGGTATATGATTGAGGTTGTATATTATTTTTGTAATTTCTATAGATGGGTTGGTGTCATAAATTTTTATTTGGTATAGATATCAATTATATATCTTTGATTGGGAATATATGTTGTGATATTGTGCAATATCCTTTGTTGAATAAACAAGAACCAATTACAGTTTACATTTTTAAGAACTATGAGCCTGTGGTAGTGGCTGATTTGTTGTATCCACAAGGAGGGGGCTACAAATATATATACTTGAAGATTATGCACAACATATGTGCAGACAATTTGGCTAAACATGAGATCTTTCATGCCATATACTCGATTCATATCCTTTGTCTCTATCCCAAGTCAATGCAATTATACATCACTGTTTTTTGAATTTAATATGCAAGGGAATGGATAATTGCCAAAGTGTTCTATGTAGGACACATATGTTCAGTCATATCACAATATATAGATATTTTTGAGGCAGAAACAGCACAACAAATATTGGATACACCGTTGTTCCTGCAAGTTAATGTGAATAGATTAGTGTGGAAAGCCGAGAAGAATGGTCACTATACGGTTAGGAGCACATACCGATTGTGTATGGAAGAGATTGTAGATCATTCACATCTGAGAAAAGGTGGATTTTGGTGCGGAATTTGGAAACTAAAAGTTCCCCCAAGATTAAGAATATGGTGTGGAGAATGTGTCTTGAATGTTTGCCGACACGGGTATGGCTGAACCGCAGAGGTTTTAACTGTCCATCATCGTGTGTTTTGTGCAACGACCCTCGTGAGGACAGTTACCACATATTTTTCCACTGCTGTACAGCAGTTGGTGTTTGGAGAGCTGCTGGATTGTGGCACTTGATTGAAGCTTTGCTGCAGAGGTATGATGATTTGCCAGAAATTATATTTCACCTGCTGGAAAATGCTGTACAGGTTCAGGCTGAATTGTTTGTAACAATATTGTGGAGCATTTGGAAAAGTAGGAACCTGAGATTATGGCAAAATGTGACTGAAACGAACAGCAATATAGTTTCGAGGGCCAAGTAATTAATTGAGGATTGGGGGTTTGCTAACAAGAAGCAGCATATGCACGACTGTCAACAGCAAAATACAGCTGCTATCATGCTGCCATATACACAGCAGGATACGGTTTCAAGACCAGGGGTATGTAGATTGCAGAGACCGGCACGCGGAAGGTTTAAGTGCAACATTCATGCATCTTTATCGACTTCTACGAATAAAGTGGGTCTAGGTATGTGTATCCGTGACGAGGAGGGACGTTTTGTCCTCGCAAAAACAATGAGGTTTTCCCCGGTTTACTCAGTTGATATAGGAGAAGCTCTAGGTCTCTATCATGCCGTTCGGTGGGTACATGACTTGCAGCTGCCTCTTGTTGCTTTTGAAGTCGATTCAAAGCGTGCTGCAGATTACTTTAAGCACGGGAATGCTGACATCACTGAATTTGGTGTTATTATGGAGGATACGAGGAACTGTTGCTCTCTTTACTTAACAAACTCTATTGTCGAGTTTACTAGGAGGCAAGCGAATGAGGTTGTCCATGAATTGGCGCAGGCAGCCCTTTCCGAGCCTAGCTTCCGCATTTTTGATAATGTACCGACATGTATTGAACTTTTGATTGCTAATGAACTGGTATAAATTTATTTCCCCCTAAAAAAGAGATATTTATACAGCGAATTTAATAATTAATATTACAATATGTTGCCACCATAACAAAAACTAACTATGTGTTCTTTCAACAACAACAAAAAATGTGTTCAATTAACTTGTGTAAGTTTAGTATTGACGTTCTTTATTGTCTAAAACTTGATGTTTCAATTTGAGACAATCCTAAAATGGTCATTGATTTTACCGTTATAAGTAATAATTACGTATTGATTATATGAAGAAAAAAAATCAAGGTTCTTTAGTTTTCTAGATAAACATGTCAAACAACGAAAAAAAGCTTAGTTATTAATTTTGTCACAATTCCTGACATTTTGTCAATTGATTTTATGTAGCTTTATTAAAATCACAAGTTTTCGAATGGCCTGTAATTATGCAAATTGGAACTGTTCAAAACTTCCTCCTGTCTCTAATTGTTTGATGGCTTTAATTTGAATCCAGATTTCCTACTGTCAAAGAATCCACGCAATCACCCAGTCACAAGTTAAAATACTTTTCAAATCCCTTTGATTATGTTACCAGAACAATCCTAAAAATTACCCATACTAATCCCATGTTTTATTATATTTGATGCATAAAAACAATTGGCTAATATGAAAATAATTCGAAAATGAAAAATGACATGTACATAAAGCATATGTTGATGCAAATAGAAAGTATTTTCAGGACTAGCTTTGCAACTTGGAATTCTTTCCATGCAAATACGTGCATGTCATTTTGGAACATCTCTCGTAGGCTTTTCATAGTCGTTACGTATCTGAAATAATCTTTATCAGCTTCCAACCCTCCACTGCATGTTGTGGGTAGTGAAGAAACTCAAGCTACAGTGGCCAAATTAGCACTTATGAACAAAGGTGTTACACACCTTTCTCATACCTACATACAGCTCCTTAATGTTATTCTACTAGAAACACTTGTTGTTATCCACCATCTATCTCTGCTACGCACAGTAGCAGTTCAACCACTTGTAACGAAGTTCCAAAAATGTCTCGGGTCATGCCAGCTACATAAACTACCTTTTGCAGGTTACATTGGGACACAAATTTAAACTTCAATCTTCTTGGCAAATCAAAAACTATGCACAACTACCTCACACAAACAAATAACAGTTTCTATTTTATCTTATACCTTCATACATGTTGCTCCTTTGAAGTTAGAACCAAGAAAAGCATTCTTCGATATTTAGTTTTGCCTTTCGCCTTTCCTGTCAAAAGTAAAAAACACCATAGGACATCATATGTATGCAGTACACTGTTGGGCAGTTGGCAAACCATGTCAAACTTACCAACCTGAGCTACATCTCCATGCTATACGAAAACAGTCCAAGTAAAATCGTCAATTAGTATAGCCGTATAGGTCAGCTATGCACTATTTTGCATACTTTGGAATCAATTATTTCAAAAATACATTCTCTACATTCACAGTTAGAACTACAATGTTTTACATACTCTTCAAAGCAATTTACATTGATTTAATGTGAATGGAGATGGAGATAGTTCAATTTAGATGCCTCCTACAAAAATATTCCATTCACATGTAAAAAAGAGAGATGATATTCTCTCCTTGACTAGGCATGAAGTTTAGAATAATACTTCAATTTTGAGGAACATAAATCGGGAACGCATCAAATTGAGTGGGTTACTCAGTTACTGTGTCATGACATGCTCATCCTCTAGCAATGATAGTCTTCTCCTTGCAACCTTGGATCTATAACACCATACTTCGAATGCCTCAGTCAGGTCTGGATACCGTATATTCTCGTTTTCCAACCATTCCGTTAAAAGCTCTGCCTGATCCCCTGATGGCAATGCAAGAATGATAGAGACAAAACTGGATTCCAGAGATTGCCACATTTCGCCATCCATTTTAAGCAACGCAGCATCCTCACAATTCCTCATGGCAGAATCAATCACTGGTTTGGTAACCCTCACAAATGGAAGCCACAATTTCAGAACCTGAAGACGTTTCGCAGTAGGTAGTATAACAGTACCATAAGCAATTGCCTCTAAAATCTTTGATGTTACCTCAATGGCTCGCAACTTTATCTCAACAACTTCAGTTGTAGAACTTCCTTGTTCAAGTTCAAGTACTTTGACAATTCTTTCTGATGCATCAAACCAGTACTCAACAAAATCTCTCATTATTTCTAACTTGCTCAATATCTGACAAACCCATGACAAATCAGTCAAATAGGATTTAACCGAGACGTTCCCTACTTCAGAAAGTGATTCTGTGGAACCACAGAGTAAATGTATCAATGAGTTGTTAAACCCGGAAAATAGTCTTTTTACACATTCTTTTACCTCAAATTTTATATTATCATCAGCGATCAACAAAGGGGCATCATCGTCCTCGGATAGCATGTACTCAAGCTGCTCTTGTGCTGAAGATTTCAGATCATTCATTGCCGGTGGAGGCGACGATGTAGCAAAGCGGATGGCCGAGAGAAATATGTTTCTGATAGCTAACTGGTTAACCGGTTGAAGTCTAGCTAGGATAGGCTCAGCTTGTAATCCCATTCTCGGTACAATTTTCAATATCTCCTCCTCTTCACTCTCTTCCCATGTCATTGCTTCCAAGTATTTCACACACGCAGCAACAATTTTCGGACATTCAAGCTCAACAGCTACTTTGAGAATGCCGAGAGCATTTCTAACACCATGCCACAAATCATCAACTGAACCATCGACCACAACGTAGAGAAGTCGAATAAAATTTACATGGTAATCGAAATCTGATTCTTGACAATTAACATCAACACAGTTGCGCGAACCTAGTATCTGACATGTTGGCCAATTCTCAGATAGCCGATCAGCAAAATACTTACAATTTTCGACAAGTATCGTTGAGTGACAGTACAACCAATCATCTCGACCTTCTTGCGTGCGTAGCCTTACCACAACATCACTAGTTGATCGGTCACCAATTACACAGATATCCTTCTCTTCTTTATCCTTAATTAAAGAGGATAATCTTATTACTAATTACAGATAAGAGGAGAGGCTCTGACTATTGGGATTAAAAGATTGTAAAAAACATCGGTTAGTAGAAGAAGTTAGTTGAAAGCTAGTTAGTTTCAACTAACTTCTTCTTCTACTAGTTAGTTGAAGAAAACAGCTTATGTTCGTAAATTGTTTTCAGCTAATTTTCATAAGCTCTCCAAAAACAACTTAACTTTATTTTATCTTTTGTTCTAGAAATAGCTTATACATAAATGCTTATAATGATAAGCGCTTAAGCTATCAGCTGCAAATAAAGTTGTTTATCCAAACAGAGCTATAATATGAATATATGAAATTTGAAGAAAAGTGGAAAAACAAACTTACTGTAGGTTCCATTGAAATCAAGAAGCAAGTTTTGTACGCATGATCTTACCTAAAAATGAAATTATAAAAAACAAGGATTAGAGTTAGAAAAAGAAGGAAATAGGTGAAAACAAGAACATGAGTGGTGAGAAATGAAAGACCGTATGGATCTTGAAGAGGTTAGGGTTAAAACAGAGATTGTTATTATGGCATTGGGATTGAGCATGGAACAAGGTGAACGCAAAAACCCTTGAGAGAGAGAGTGAAGATTTCAAGAATCAAAGGGATCTTATGGCTTACGGCTTGCGCTGGCGTTTGTATACCTGATACCTCCTATACTCACTCCATAGTGCCATATATTCTTCCTATACCCATTTGCTATGTGTCTATTCTTATTATTTCCCAACTTGCCATACATGATTTTAGATAATAATAATAATCTATATTCATAGGAGTTTTTTTTTTCTTTTCTTTCCAACCCCATCGATTCTCACACAAAGAGACACTAGTTCGGCTAAAAGGTTAATAAAGTCTCGATAAAACTCAATAATTTGTATCATAAAATAAGCTAAACATGTGTTTTAGTCTAGGAAGTCTGGATACGTAGCACGGGTACATATATAATATGATACAGCTAAGATACGTTAACAAAATATGTATACTAACATTTATATGCATGTAAAATATTTGAAAAGAAATAAGCATTGATTATTCTTCAATTGTATATAATCATAAAAGTCACAATTTACAAAAAAAAAAAGAAATACATGTTATCAAAATAAAATATGTAAAGTTTTTGTATAAATCATATTCTATTTCCATTCACACGTTAGGATATCAATAAATGGATAAATAAAAGAACTAAACATAAAATTTATTTACTGTTGATTGATTGAACCTCCACTCTCTCTACTTACATCCACCAAAAACTTAATTTTTAATTGGTTCAAAAAACAATTATAATGATTCATATTTTAAATTAAATCATATACATCTCCAATGAATTTTTACAACAAAATTTCGCTTTTTTACCTTTTATTTTTTCCCAAGATACGTCTATGTGAACTGTGAAGTATCTTATAAGTATATTTGTGTACATGTTGAGTATCTTATAAGTATCAGATAAAATATATTTTAAATTAAATTAATTTAGGTTTAATTACACATTTGGCCCCATAAGTTTCCTAAAGTTGTGATTTCGACCCCCTAAAAAAACAACTATTTTCAGGCCCCCTAAGTTTACTTTCTATTGCAATTTTGGCCCCCACGCCAATTTTGACCCAGTCAACGGACACGTGGGCGCCACGTGTGTAATTTTTTTTATTTATATTTTTAAATTATTTTTTAATTTAAAAAAAATTAATTACAAAATTTAAAAAATTATTTTTTTTAGTTTTTTTATTACAAAAAAGAAAAATAAAAAATGTATTATTATTTTTTTAATTACAAAATAAAAAAATTTATTAAAAAAATACAAAAATATTAAAGTGGACGCCACGTCAACGTTGACTGGGTCAAAATTGGGTTAGGGGGCAAAAATTGCAACAGAAAGTAAACTTATGGGACCTGAAAAGAGTTATTTATTTTAGAAGGCCGAAATCACAACTTTGAGAAACTTAGAGGACCAAAAATGTAATCAAGCAATTAATTAATTCTAAAATTTTGTGCTCTCTGTAAGCATTCTTAAAATGTACTCCCTCCGTCCCAAATTGTATGTCGTTTTAGGAAAAAAAATTGTCTCAAATTATATGTCGCTTTACAATACCAATGCAACATTAATGTTATTTTTCCTATTATAACCTTAACTATTTATTACTTTCTCTTCTTTCATTTATGTTTCTCATATTATTTATTAAAGACAATTTTGTAAAACAACTCATAATATCTCTTTTCCATACAATATTAATTGCGTTTCTTAATACATGTGAAATGTCTAAAACGTCATACAATTTAGGACCGAGGAAGTAGTATATATAGTTTTGCACACAACGATGTAGTAGTTGTACCTAGACATTACATCATCAATGAATTTTTACTTTATCAAAAAAAGAAGAAATTGAAATTGAAGAAGTACAACTGAGGCAGTGAGCAGGTTTAATAGATTAATAGTGAAAGGAAGAATAGTTATTTTCAAGCAAGCATTTGCTACTTCAAAAAACATATAACGTGAATGTTTTTTCTTTGAGAGATTAGTTTTCGATCAAGTAGAAGACAAAGCAAAAGACAAGTGATTAAACTCTAATGTGAACCACGTCAATTGCATTTTCCCATCAAAAGACATGTTGTAAGGCAGGTGAGCCAAATCTTCAAAGTGAAAATATAAGACCACCATATGTGTTGGGTCAGTCTTATTCAATATTCATAGCCCCCTCCCTATATTCCTCAAACATTAGTAAAAGCACTAATCGAAAGTTGATTTCCGATCAATTTTGTAAGTAAAATTTATTTATCAAAAGATACGTTTTGATAAATTGAACAACTCAAACACATCTGGTTGCCCTGTCGTGATACTTACCATGAATGCCTAATAATGTTTCTTCCTAGTAGGTAAAGCAACCCATTGGATACTCACTCAATTTTGGAACAGAATAAATTGTGCTTGTTGTGGGAATTGGATATCCCGATGTTATAGCATGAAGATTGATTTGTGCTATAACTCACTAAGTCGTCCAATCTGGAATTGTCGATCAAGATTGATTTGTTATATAAAATCGAGTTTACATTATAAACTGTCTGATCTTAAATAAACGGTTGTCATCTACAACAACATTAAACTGTGTGACTTTTTCACCGCATAAAATCCAAGTCCCTTCTCGTGTACATGTTTATTTTTTTTTACAAAAATAAACGATATTTATCAATTCAAATTGATAGAGTACATATCCAATACGAATTCAAAGTCGCTAGAAACAAAAAGGATAAATCAGCAAACAAAATCATAACAATCATGTTAATAGCATAAACGATATATTACACATGTCTACAAATATGATTATATTCAATCTACAAAAATACGCATGTTTTTAGATCTACAACATTGACGACGTACAAGTCATTGATCAAATCTGCACTTAATCAAAGTTAATATTTCAACCTAAATCAAATAAACACCTTACTAAGATGAGAAATAAAAAAAATAAACCGCACAAATACGAGAATAAACAAAGTTGTGTTATCCTTAAAAGAACAAAGTCATGTTAAATGACGAAATCACAAAACAAACGAAACAAAACCAAAAATATGTCAAAATCACATATTTAACTAAAAAGAAGTAAAAACAATTCAAATGAGTGGTTTCGAGTCAAAATTAATCTTGAGTCATGTTAACGTGTGCCCTAAAGGCACATGATAATGAACCTAAAAAAAAACAATTTTGCATTGAAAAACATAATAGTTTAACTTTTTAGAAGTTGAATGCACGACTTTTTATACGTATATTTCTATAATTTCTTCCTTAACAATTGTCCATGAGGGCACAAGTTAGCATTTGTCATTAATCTTATACTATAATCTTTTTTTAGTAGATCAAAGAAAAGAAAATCCAGTGGCAAAGAGTTCATTCCAAGGACGTATCCGGGGAATACTGGGTTCGATTCCCAATAAGAACAACGCTTGGTCAATGTTCATACATCTACGCATAAGTTGAATTAGTCGTCCATCATTGATGAGTCGAAAACCGATGCGAAAGCGATAAATAAAAATGGTAAAGAGATATGTACTCCCCAATGTTGTTGTCTTGTTGTGTACATGTGGACTCTTCAGTTTCCATTTTCATACATTCACCACGTGCATTATCTCGTACCGACAATCACATCACAAGATGCCATTTCATTTCATTTTGAGGCAAGGTGCGTCATTATATAGATCATCACCAATTTTCTTTTTGTCTTCACTACTTTTCCCGTGATATATTTTCCTTTTCCTTTTCCTCTTTTTATACTGGTCCTATCCTTTTTCTTTTAACACTCGTTTTGCTCGTGTTATTTGCGCATAAAACAATATACTCAGCAGCATCATTAGATACTAAAAAATGACTACTGTACACGATTGTTCAAACCCTTCTTTCCCCATAACCATTCAATCAAAATGTGATCATTTACATGATTGTTCAAACCCTTTCGTTATATACTATTTCTATTTTTTTTTATGTAAAAAACAAATTTTTATCCAATTTTAAAGTTGAATAAAATTATACATTTGACTGAAATGCAATTTTAATATTCCTATGTAAAACCCTAATTTCGATCTTTCTATTTTAATTACATTTTAGTCTTTCATTTTCATAAATCTTTCTTACTAAAGCTTGTCTGGTCAAGCAATATCATACCCTAATTTTAACCTTATATTTTCCCTCCATATCAAAGCATTAAATTCTCCTTAGTGTTTTTCCTAATCATCACTCTAGGTTCAAAATCCAAATTTCCCTCTCACACCACTTTTAGTCTGCCGATGC
>Ga0099826_10003745_pt1 | contig 10446 bp, 4 predicted proteins | sample Mtrugardesep15_FD_76830 | JGI IMG/M metagenome (GOLD analysis project Ga0099826, IMG submission 76830) | Root nodule microbial communities of legume samples collected from California, USA - M. trunc garden sep15 | ecosystem: Host-associated > Plants > Roots > Nodule | place: USA: California...
AAATATGCTTAGTTGCTAGCTAGCATCCAAAATACAAACAAATATAGAAGGCATTTTAAAAATATAAAACCATAAAGAATAGAAGAAATAAAATAAAGTTTAGTAGTTAGTTACTAGTGTTATAGATGGTTGACTCACTATACCATGATTTGAGTTGTAATTGCACAAATATCTTGAATTTTATTTCTTTAGACTGTGGTGATCCTGTATCAGTGTATTGTCTAATTGTTGCTTTCACTGTCTTAATAATTGTGTAATAATTCATTCATTTCCTAAAGAAAAAAAAATCCTTGACCAAAAAACGAATAATTATAATTGAATAATTTTCCCTCCCCCTAATATTATTTGGTCAGTTCACACTGTGAAATTTCTTAAATTTGCCTAAGGGGTAATTTAATATGTACCCATCCCATTGCATTTTGTAGAAGAAGTGCATGTCTTTTCTATGAGAGAAAAATGCTCATATAGGTGGTCCAGGAATGATTTTTTCCAATTTGAAACTATGTGCTCTTTTTTAGTTGGAAAAGGACCATTCATTGAGCCTTTTCTTAAGGTACAAACATTGCGTACGTATGTAGATAATATTATGGAATTGAACTTTGAACTTTCTTTTTGCCAGTTGGATTCAATCAAATCTTTTCAAGAAGTTGATCATCAAAAGGGTTAGGATTTTCATGATAAGATTTTCATTTTACAAATCGACATGGCAACAACTATACATCTACAAATTAGATTGCCCATTTCTAAAGTAATATTATATATGCAAATGAAATGATGTGTCATTAAAATCAGTGGTATGAGTTGGAACGTTCAATTCGATGACTAACATTTGCTTATAATAAAAACTCATTCCATGATTATTAAGTTTAAGTGTAACTGATTAGTCTCGGTCCAACATGGATCAATGTAGATATATAAAACGTAATGATGTCTAATATTTTTAAATTTTAAATGAAAATATGGTGTCAAAATCGATATTTCATGCATTATTTGACCTAGGCCGGTTTATTAATTTATAATGTGTTATATTTGAATTTAATTTATGTTTTTGTTTTCTTCCAGGGCTCTATTTTGGTTGTGGATCTTAGCTAATTATAATCACAGAAACTGACAATAATGGAAGATCGTATACTTAACTTTACTTAACAAGGATATTATGGCTAATCGAATAGAAAAAGGAGTACTATGCTAGACAGCTATAATGCTAAATGCCAAAATTTTATTGTTTCTTTCCAAATAACATCACATATCACAATTTTGAATTTTTCTTGTCTAACCTAGCCATAATCCCACTAATTTTAAGTCGTTGTTGCGTTCAACATCCAGCAGATTTGAAAAAGTACCACCTCTAAAATTGATATTTTAAAAATAAATTGGATATTTTGAAAATTTGAAAAAAAATTCAAATTAAATATTATTTTCAATGTTTATGAAAATACATTTATAAGATCAGTTTTGGTCTTCTCCCATTCACAATTAAAATAGGAAAATTCATAACTAAATATGACATCTTAGTGGTTCACATGCAAAATGAAAAACAAATTTTAAAAAATAAGAAATGTTGTTTTTTTTAAGGAAAAAATAAATAAGAAATGTTGTTGAAAAGTAAATATCCCCTACGGCAAACAACTATATACATCCACAAATTTGATCATTCGTTTCTAAACATTTCAATGCGTATTATGAAAACCCATCATCACATGATAAGATACCACATTATTGAATGTATTTCAAATTTTTATACATAAGAATAAGAGAACAAGTTGATAAATTCAGTGTAAAACTACCAAACAATCACAAATAATCATTTATATTTATATGACTTTTAAGTTAAATACGGTAAAAGTCGAAATGTTTTAATGATCTAATAGTTAAGATTGACTTATAATGTAAAATATTTTTAGCTGACAGTGTATAAATTAAATTCTAAGAATATCTGTATGGTAAAAAGTTAATTCGATTCTGCATATATGTACATTATTGAATATGATGAATAAGCTCATGCATAAAAGTAGTTTCCCACTTCCATAGATTTGAATGGATTATTTGGTCTCATATATTTGTAGTTGAATTTAATTTGCAAGTTTCTATTTAGGGTTGTTATATTTTAGTTATTGCAGGTTAATAATTATAAGGGAAATTTTAGGGCACATATTAAGGAAGTTAAAATGGATGTTTCGTCTAAGAAATTGTGTCAATTTATTATTTTAATGTTAAAAAATAATGTTTTGCAATGAATATTTATAATTTATGGAATCTTTAACGAGAGAATCTTTTATGGACACAATCACAAATCAATTTTGTTAGGCACATCCTCACATGAAGTGAAAAAATTAAAGAAAAAGTACTAAGTCATATTAATCGACTTTATTCAATTTTTTATTTTTTTATTTTATAGTTTTGTGTGTGCGCCTAAATATATTTTATTTAGGCTTGTGCTTAAGTAAGTATACCTCATCCTTAATATGTGCCCTTAGAACACATATTAGCATGACCCTAATTTTAATAATTGAATTATGGAAGAAAAAAAGAGTAAAACGTCACTACAAAGGAGATCCAATTAAGTTCAATCATAAATGGTTTAGTCTCACATCGATTATGAATAAAAAAAAAATGTAATATACAAGATAGATGTCTCATATACATATTTTAAAGCTTTGGATGAAGATTTGACGTCTTCCTCTCTTATTAGTCGTGTAGCATTGGTTCGTTCCCAACAAGTAATATTTTGAAGAACGAGAGTTGATGCTGGTTTTGGATGCTGGTATTGGGTAAACTATGGATGAGAAAAAGATGGAACATATAAAAGAGGGTGTGACTGACTCCCCAACTCATATCCTCATTCAATATTTCCTTGTTTACGCCCAACAATATCACATATCAAAAGGTCCAATTTTCCTTATCTGGAAAAATTAAGTCATATATAAACCACCGATTACTTTTGTTGATAAAAAAATCATACGGATTTCGATTAATGGATTCAATTTTCTACCTCTAATTAGATTATATCTTTTAAGATGGGGATGACATTCTAAAGAATAAAGAAAGAATCATTATCGCTGTCAAGATTAATAAGCTGTTTGAAAGATGCTTATTGAGAGGCTATGGCATATATAACACCTGCAGGGATGCATGTGCTCCTTGATGCTTTTAACATTGAAATTCCTCACAATCATAATTAATTTGATTGAATTGAATTCTTAGCTATGAGTCCAATGGCACAAAGTCACAAATATAATTATTCCTTGGTTTCTTTTTAAGTGTTACTAACTTTTTAGAATTTTTCCCCTAAAAGAAAAACTTTTAGAATTTTTTCCGTTTGTGTTGTTTATATTTTATTTTCAAAATCAAAAGTGATTTTTTTTTTATTTGACAAAATCTAAAGTGATATTGACTATATTATTTTTAAAAAATACTTCATCTGTTCCTAGATGCACGTCGCATTTTGATAATGTATATTATTCACATAACTTACTTTGATCATATTTTTTAACTGATATATAAATACAAATGATAACATACAAGATGTTAGATTTGTCTCCCATAATATTTTAAAAAAAATCAAATTTTTATAATTTTTTATTATAGATAATTAAATATATTAATAATTAAAGTTGTGTCTTGATATGTATAAAACGATTGATTGCGACATAGGGTTCCAGGTTAAACTCTTGCCAAAAATTAAGAATTTTTTGTGGCGTATATGTAGAAATTGCTTACCAACTCGTATATCGTTGATCACAAAAGGAGTCCAGTGCCTTCCAACTTGTGCCATATGCAACAACTATGATGAGGATGGGAAACATCTGTTTTTTGCGTGCAGTAAGAGTGTTGGATGTTGGCAACAGCTGAGATTTTGGTTTTCAATTCAACAGATTTGGTGTGTTATTGCCTCTTGTGCCGATCTAATATTTTTTTTACTCCAACAGCTAGATATCTCTTAACAGTAGATTTTTGCGGTTACCCTTTGGAGCATATGGAAGCACAGAAATAATAAAGTGTGGAACAATATAAACAATCCAGCCGATTGGTGATCGAGCGGTGGCTTTTCTAAATAGTTGGAGGAACGCGCAAGAGACGAGAATTCGCAGCTCGCCAGTAAACTTGCATTATGACATAAGTCGGTGGTCAAAGCCAAGTGTAGGGAGATTCAAGTGCAATGTTGATGCTTCTTTCTCTGCTTCTCTTAATAAAGTCGGCTTTAGAGCTTGTATTCGAGACGCAAATGAAAATCATGTTATAAGCCGTACCGAGTGTTTAACACCTTTACTTGATGTGGAAATGGGAGAAGTTATAGGTCTCCTACATGCTATGCGATGGGTGAAAGACCTAATTATTGCAAAAAATTAGATGTTACTGGAAATTAGCATGATAATAGTGTTGATACTGAAAATTGGCTTGTCTCCTAACGAACTTCACATCAACACTATTATCTTTAACTAATTATTGCAAAAATTAAAGTAGTTATAATGATGTATTAAATAGACAAGAACATAAAAAATACCAACACATAAAAGAAACATAAATAGTGTGATTTAGAGATGCAATTCTAATAAAATAAACAAAGAAAAAAAAAGAAATTTTAAAAACATGTGTCAGCTTTATCAGGGTCAATTTCTCCGAAAACTGAAGGATTAATAAAAGAGTCATGCTAGCTTGCACCCTAAGACACAAGTTAAGAAGTTTAAATGAGAAATTAAAAATAATTTTTATATTAAAATATAACTTTTGAAATTTTTAAGACATTGAATGCACAATTTAAAAAACTTTTACATTTTAATTTTTTAACTTATGTTCTTAAAGCACAATCTGGCATTTATCTTAATAAAAAAACAACTTTAATGCAAAACTACTAACCATAGTTAGAACATTAATTATTGAATCTATTTTGTCGAGTAAACTTTTAATTTTGTTCATAAACTATCTCTCACCTTCTGATTACATATCAGTTATTGAATTAATCTAATGGTTGAGATATCAATCAACCATTTAATTAAGAGTTGAATAAGTTTATAGTTACTGTAAATATTTTTTTAGGGAGTTACTATAATTATATTATATATTTCGTTTGAGTGACAGTAATTCAATAAACAATGATCGTTTAAATATTTTTTGTCAACAAATTGGTCATCTTTATAAATATAAGTTAAACATGACATCATATATAAGAACTAAAATGAAAGATGATATATTTATAAAAACAAAAAATTTATTTTATATTTGTCAAAATAAATAAATTATATTATATGATCTTTTGTTAGTAGTCTCCCTATACAACACACATGTGAAGCCTTTAATAATGATAATCATTTTGTTGACGGAAAATATTTAGAAATCATTGTTTAGAAAATAAATTTAAAAGGACTAAAACCGAAAAATGGACATAAACTCATTTAACTCAAGTCCCATTTCTTTAGTAACATACAAAGAAACTAAACTAATCTTGATATTGTTACCCCGTGATTACATTGCAAGTTGCGTAAAGCCACTATTCAATAAAGAAATGTCTTACTAGCCTATGAGATACTGTTTTTGTTATACAACTCATTTTCACATTTTGCTAAACTTTTTTTTGCCTAATGAAATTATAATTGATCATGAGTTTCGTTAGAGAAACGTAACTTAGAGACTAAAGCAATTGTCAACATGTCATTCAAAAGAGAAGACCATGTAATGCAAAAAAAAGTTAATTAATCCACTTATTAACAAAAAAAAGTCAATTAATCTACCAATCCGGATAAACCGTTACTATAATTTCACTAGATTGACTTCAAAATCATATGATTTAATTTAATTAATGGGGTTCCAATATTTCATAGGATGTGAAGGTTGACGGCGCAGGACGCATGCAGCTTCCAAATTGTGTCTTTTTCACAAATGTTTGTTTACAAATTTGCTTCCTTTTCTCTCAATCCATTTCACCACTTTTGCTAGGTTGTAAACTGGTCCTCTTCATCACTCTTTTCATAAGCAACAATATAATGGAGAGAACACGAGAACGCGTACATCAAATATGAAGAAGTGAAGAATTATGAAAACTTACGTTTCAAAATATCAAATATCTCTGCGACGATCAACTATTATTTGTTAGTCCAGTGCTTGATTACCTAGAAAAATATATGACGTATATATGTATATATTTTTAAATTTAATCCGATAATTAAGTTTATCAATTAAATTATAAATATTAGCTAATTATATAGCGTTTCAAACATGCTGCACTGCAATAAGCAAAACATAGTCAAATTTCAGGTTTTGTCCATTGTCCTCCACCGTCTAACTTATTCATTTAAGTCGGCATAAAATGCGTTACAACTTTTATATGATAATAATTGATAAGGATATTTGTACTTGAGAATTCAGAATTTTTATCTTCACATACAGTGCTAGTGCGTTGGACCTACATTTAAAATGTGACATCTATCTTCTCTATATACCTCATGTTTTAATTAAATTTTTGAGTCAATGTCTTCATTCTTGTTGTTTTTCCTCTTAACTTCATTATTTTATTCATTTGCATGGCTTGTCAGGTTCTAAGATTGTACGTGTTTGCAAAATAGTCAGAGAAGAAGAATAAGATGGACAGGCTAAACACAAAACCAATGGGTCTACAGCTGTCCTCATTGACATGATGAAATCTTAGTTTACTTTATTCTCTACTTGTCAATTTGAGCCAAACACACTTTTATGATTTGTGTAAAGGTCAACTTTTGTTTAGTAGTATAATCATATTTATTCATAACTCTTTCTTCCTAGCTAGCTTGTCACACACCCCGTTGTGGGGTCTTGCCTCCTTTCCACTCTTTTTCTATGAAAATACTTTCTTTTCTCTCATGTGGAATCACTTTAGTATTTTTCACAAATATTAGAAAACAAAAAAATAAATGAAGTAATAATTTTGTAAAATTTTCTCTATTAACTATTGAATATTAATTAGAGTAGTCCTAAATGTATAATAGGGTTTTGCTAATCGGTGCTTCAAAAGCAATTGGTTAAGAAAATTATAATTAAAAAATTTGTTTCTAAGATATAAGTTTTAACTTTTGATTAAGTAATATTACACAACTTTTTATTAAATTTTTTTTTGTTTTAATTGTTTAACCAATGTCCCAGAACACTATTTAGCATATATGATGTTAGGTAGACGATGTGGTAAACATTATTAAAATCTCGAGTTCAAAAAATCATCAAAACTCACATATATATCTCGGAAGTCTAATACAAGTGAAGTCATCGAAACTAACAATTTCACCAATTGGACTATATTTTAGTGACAATAAGTTGAACTTTCAAATAAGATTAACAAAGAATTAGAATAAATATGAATAGCTAATATCTTATCAAGTGTATAAGTAACTAATCTTACTTATGTTTTGTAGAGATGAAGTATTAATTTAAGAGTTTGATTTAGAATAAAATAATCAACACTGTATTGAAAAGAAAATAACACTTATTTTAAGATATAGTATATCTATTTTGTTAATACGATTAATATGGATGCATGGATGCTTATCTTTCAACTAGAATCAATATATAGCGTGTAAGGCTGACAGACCAATGAAAATTAAAATATGACATTTATTTTTTGAAGAGATTTATTTTAATCAGTACCTTTCATATCTATTAATATACACATTGTATTCAATTGCAATGCTAGCTTGTTCCACTAATCCCATCACGTTAGATTTGTCTCCACACTTTAATTAAATATTATTGGCTTTTTTTATGCATTTTTGTCATCAATTTTTGTGTCCTCTACTTTATATCAGCTTTTGCATAAGGTAAATCTGTTGTCCATATATATGACATATATTATTATTTATATTATTTAATCAAATAAAAAATTCGTTACGTAAAAACCATTAGGGTTAGTTTATGTCATAACCTAATTGATTGATTGTCTATGATAATAATTTTCTGCTACTTGTCTTGCCTACCCTAATAAAAAAATGAATAAAAAAATAAACATTTAATAACATCTTCTGTTTGTATCCTCTCTCATGATTAATATTTTCAGAAATTGTTGCACAAGTGTTCTAGTGAGAGTGACATTTGGTTTTGTTGGATCAAGTTACTATTAATAATGTTCTGTTTTATTAATTAATGTATGATAACATTATTATAAAAAAAAAATACCATAGTGACATTGTGCAAGGACCAGTATTTTTGTTTTCCTTCTACAAGTTGCGGTTGTGAGTGTCTTGCTGATATAATGTTCACATATTTTGTGTCTTTTTCTATTTGGTACTAAAGAGGATCTTCCATCTCATCATCATCATTCAAATAATCCCATTTTTTTGTACTTTTATAATCATATCATATTTAAATTAAATACTATACTATATATTAAGTGCCAAATAAATGTCAGTGATTGATTCCATATTTAAGAACTTGTTCTTTCAAAGTCTAACACATTAAGCAACTGTTTTTTATTTTTATTATAAGGTTCTGTTATTAGTCTTTTGACTTGAAACAATGAAGGGAAGAAGAGGAAAAAGATCAGAGGTAAACTTCTTTATAACATAACATTCTTTGAAGAAAGATGATTTTGAATGATCATAAGTTGCTGATTTAATTTTATTGTAGGCTTTTTGGCCTTCCATTGTGATGAAAAAATGGCTTAATATTAAGCCTAAGGTGAATGATTTTAGTGAAGATGAAGTTGATACTGAAACTGAGAGTGAAGATGATGGTATATACTATGCAAATGATTCTATTGTATTTGTATTTGTATACTTCTTTTTTTCTTTTTTCTCATTTTGATTCTTGCAATTCTGATACAGTTTGTTCTCCTAAACAACCAAGAATGCAAATTAGTGATGATAGTCCATTTAGAACACAAGGGACTCAATCTATATTCTCAAATCAAATATCAGGCAAGGATTCAATTCTTTTTATAAGATAAATGAAAAAGAAAAAAAAAAAGTTGATTTTGATAAATTCCATTTTTAGAACTGTGATTTGACTGATTTCAATTTGTTATTATTCAGATGCATCTTTTAAGAAGGGTTGCAAAACAAAACATAGAAGAGGAAAATCAGAAACTCTGCGTGCTCAGTATATAAATACTAAGGAAGTGAGGTATGTTTTTCAACCTAGTTTATGTATAGTATGTCATAGTGTTAATTAGTAATTTAATTATAGCAATGAAATAATGATAAATCATAACTTTGGTTATTCTTCAGGGTAGCAATTGGATCTTGGAATGTTGCTGGAAGACATCCTTCTGAGGATCTTGATATTGATGACTGGATTTGTGCTGAAGAACCAAGTGATATTTACATTTTTGGGTGAGTAGTTCATGAAATTGTAAATTCTTTTGTTCGGTATAACTCATAGTTTACTGATAAGTGGACAGTACGGTTCAAGGGTAATTTTGTAAATTGGACCGTAGAATGATCCTAAACTTGAATAATAAAATGGTGCTGAAGTCGTTCTGTAGTCGCAGACGTAGGCATAATTGATCGAACTATGTGATCAAATATCATTTGCTCTTTGTTTATGTTTTTCGTATCTTTTTACTTTTGAACCAAAGTTGTTTTAAGAATTAGTATTTCTAGTGAGTCTTTATGCTTTGTTTACCAAAATTTTCTGTAAATAACCTTCAATTGTGGTGTCGTGTGCCTCACAGTTTCCAGGAAGTAGTTCCACTGAATGCTGGAAATGTACTTGGAGCAGAGGATAATACACCTATCCAGAAATGGGAAGCAATCATTAGAAGATCTTTGAACAAATCTTCTGAGCCTGATAGCAAACACAAAAGCCACAGCGCGCCACCTTCGCCGGTGTTGAGAACTTCTTCTGCTGCTGATGTTCTAGCTGATAATATAGATGCTGCTAATCCAATTGATATGCTGAATGATGAGCTCATGGAAAATGTTGACAAATATGATCTGCAACAGCTTGAAGAAAGTAACATAATTAGTATAGGGAATGATTTACATGTGAGGAAAGTTTATGGTATTGATCTTGACTGGCCCGAACGTCCGTTAGACGCAATCTCACAAATTGTTGATTCTAATCCGAAGTTGCGGAGAGTACTAAGTAGTTCAGCTAGAATTGGCTTTGACTTGAATGAGAATGCTTTCTTATATGGTGGCGGTGGTGGTGTCGGTGGATTGAAACGTACGCACCATAGTTCCGGAAATTTGGGCTCGTTATTGAAAGAGCAACAAGTTATACCTAAAGTAGTTGATTCATTAGATGATGTATCTGAGATGTTGTCTGATGAGGGTGATGATGCTTTTATTGAATTACCTGACAACCAAGATGATGATGAATTAGGCGCGACGAAATCACAGGCGAGGTATGTTCGGATTATCAGCAAGCAAATGGTGGGAATCTATGTATCTGTTTGGGTGCAGAGGAGATTGAGAAGACACATTAATAATTTGAAAGTTTCACCTGTTGGAGTTGGTCTTATGGGCTACATGGGAAACAAGGTAT
>Ga0099826_10003746_pt1 | contig 10445 bp, 9 predicted proteins | sample Mtrugardesep15_FD_76830 | JGI IMG/M metagenome (GOLD analysis project Ga0099826, IMG submission 76830) | Root nodule microbial communities of legume samples collected from California, USA - M. trunc garden sep15 | ecosystem: Host-associated > Plants > Roots > Nodule | place: USA: California...
CATTGCATAAATAAAACGACTTTTGTATACCAAAAAAGAAAAAGAAATTCGATTTAGTTGTTTGATGTAAAAGAAAGAGAAATTACATTCTTTCTCGTCCCGTCTGATCTGATGGAAATTGAGAGAAAATAAAGATGTATATTGGTATAGACAAAAATGGCTTTATTGAATATGATAGACAAAACGACCTTTGAAAAAGTACATTTAAATATATCTCCAGATTATTTGAATATCTTCTCTTTCATCTTCCTTAAATTTAAAATTCAAAATCCTCAATGTTAATAAACCTTAAATTCACCAAACCCATAAAATCTCCAAATTCATTTTTTCTGGGTTTTTCTTTCATAATAATCCCCAAATCTCCACAAGGCATCCAAGTATTATCCTCTCTCACATATGTGAATCATCTCCTTCAACAAGTTTTTAATAGTTATACTAGATTTGAAAACCAATTTTAAATACCGCAAACAACCAAAAATATAATCCAATTTTGATACAAATGTAACACAAAGATGAATCAATCTTGAACTATACCCATATATCTGGTATGTATGCAATACCCAATCATGCTTGTGTATGCAAAATGATGTTTTTTTTTAACAAGCCAAATTAGAGTATATTAACAGAGAAAAAGCATTATATCTAGCACAAAGTGTACCATAATAGAACTCCAAAGTCTTACAAAAGCAACAAACCAAACAAGATAAAGCAAAAATTAACCAATCCTTAAACAAACAAAAAAGTTAAGCTACCAACTATAATAATTAAAAGTAATATGAGCAAATTTTGCCTTCAAACATTAGTAAGAAATCAGATTAATTTTGTCCAAGAGGTGATAATTGGAGCTTTTTGGGTATGTGGATTTTTGTATTTTAAGTTTAAAGAAAAAGATAGAAGGGAAGATATTCAACCAATTTGGTGGTGTATTAGGTGGATATTTTTGGGGATTTTGAATTGATTTAATGAAGAACATGGTAAAGATGTGGATGACTATGGTGAAGATGTTCATATTTATATTACTCTTTTCAACATATTTTTGGGTTGAAATTTTCTTTATAAAAATATCCTTAATTTTAAATACAAATAGCCAATTATAAAATAACACGTGGATTAATAATCAATGTCACTAATCGTCACTGTTAACCCTCTTTTACCATCGTTAACCACAGATCAAACTCACAAAAAGTTTAAAAATTATATTTGCATTCTTTATGTCTCTTCTCATGAATTCAAATCGATCCAGAATTCATAATATCACATCTCATCACCTCTAAAAAATTAGAAAGTTTCAAGGCTCAAGAACTTATTAATACATCTTAAGCACCAATGAATGAAATATCTTTAAGGTCCACTTCATGAATTGAATATCTTTCTGTTTTATCTTTCGAGCAATTTACTTTCCGCCAACACTACAATTCAAGCTTTGTTTTTACTTTTTTTTGTTAGAAGAATGAATGAATCAGAATTTGAGAAAATCAAAGGTGAACAATAATCACTTATGCAAAAAAAATAATCTAAAGTTTATGTTTTTTCCTGCTTTATTTCTCACGAGTCTATGAGTTTTTTAAATTTTTTTTTTAACAAAAATAATAGCCGATGAGGATTGGACTATAAATCCTCTAAAGAAAAGACTAGCAACAAACGTGAGCAAAAAATATTGTTAACGATTGAACTTTAAATCCTCTGAAAAAAGATTAGCAACAAACGTGAGCAAAAATTAATGCTAAAGATTAGACTTTAAATCCTCTAAAAAAATATTAGTAACAAACATGACAAAAAATAATGTTAAAGATTGAACTTTAAATCCTCTAAAAACATATTAGTAACAAACGTGAGAAAAAAATAATGTTAAAGATTGGACTTTAAATCCTCAAAAAAAAAAAGATTAGTAACAAACGTGAGCAAAAAATAAGGTTAAAAATTGGACTTTAAATCCTTTAAAAAAAATATTAGTAACAAACGTGAGCAAAAAATAATGTTAAAGATTGTCCTTTATCCTTTATTTAAAAAAAATTAATAACAAACGTGAGAAAAAAATAATGTTAAAGATTGAACTTTAAATCCTCAAAAATAAAAAAGATTAGTAACAAACGTGAGAAAAAAATAATGTTAAAGATTGAACTTTAAATCCTCCAAAACAAAATTAGTAACAAACGTGAGAAAAAAATATTGTTAAAAATTGTACTTTAAATCCTCTAAAAAAAGAGTAGTAACAAACGTGAACAAAAAATATTAATAAGTAGGGTTCTCATAGTTCATAGTTCGTTCCCACATTGTTTAGTTTTTCTCAACCTCCCTCAGCCCTCTGCATCAGAATTTATAATCAACATGTAATTATTATTTTTTTCCTTTTCTTTCATGTTACAACTAATCAAAGTCGATTAATTTTATGGATTATTTGACTTTGTTGGTTTTTAAGTGATTATGATTCAAATTGTTTACGATTAATTTTAAGGATTATTTGATTTTCAGTCATGGTCAATTATACGTAGATTTATCAAGATGAGTTTCTCAAAATTCAACAAAAGTTCTCGTTAGAGAAGGAAAAATAAAAGGAGAAGATGGAGACTTTACGAAAAAAATGTAGTTTTTAAAGATATTCTTTTATTACAATCATAACAATGTTTCTTTTACATAGCATGTCATTTATACATTTATGTTATGATGTTACTAATTACTATTAAAATAAACAAAAAATTATCATTATTTTATCTTTATTTTATAATATGCAGGCAAACTAAAATATATTGAGCAGTGGCGGATCTTGGATGATTTTGTCGGGGGTGCCAAATATTTTTAGAATGTATAAAAATTGTTTCATAACAAGTATATAAATTTATAGGTGTAGCAATGGCTTAGCTTACCTAAGTGGTACCCCTTGGTTTGTTGTTCAACTCTTGGCAAAGTCTTTTTTTGGTGAAATAAAATAAAAATAAACATTACATGCATGAAAAGGGAGTCAGTAGCACTTGAACTCATGACCTTATGAGGCAAAAGATCATCATTTTCCACTGCGACGCACACAATAAACATGATATAATATGCCTACTCTAGTATTTATAGATTATATGGGGGGTACCATGGCTCCTGCAGGTCTCTATGAAGATCCGCCACTGATATTGAGTTCATAAATAATTTTGTTATGTCTTGACAATATTTTGTTCATAAATCAAAATATCAATAATTTCCATTAATATTTAAAAATTTAAAAATTTTAATCAAAATTATACAAACAAACGTAATAAAATAATCACATGCGTTAACACAGTAGAAAAAGCGGTGCCCATCTTTTCGCTAGTGGTTAAAGTAACTTATGAAATTATAATTTCAGCATTTTTTTTAATAGAAAAATGGTAAAAATGATTATCTTTTGCACATTTTGATAGATAAAAGACCTAAGTAGTAAAAAAAAATATAAAGGACAAATGTATTACAACTAAATAAGATAAAAGACCCATAATGTAATTTGTCTATTTGATTTCCTAAATTCAAGGATTTCATGCCACATAGTAGCTGAGTTTCACCTATTAGACAAAATATTTGGTTTTATCTACAAATTTTGATCGTACATATAGAGTTGTCAAATGAGGTCGGTCTAGTGCTTTTTTTTTTTTTGAACCCACTCATATTGTGATCAGAATACTATCAACAACCACATTTTTCATAGTGACTCATATTGTGATCAGACATATGTTTTATACAACATTTATTATATTTTTCCACTAACATATCTTTATTTATTGTTTTTCAATCATTTATAACTTCTCCATTAATTATAATTAATAAATGTGTTTTAATAAATGATACATATGGTGCCATTAAAATCAACACTATTAGAGCTTTTAACCCTCTTTATAATACAAAAAATATCAACACCATTAATATTTTTTTAGTAACCATCTAAAACTCTAATGAAACATATATTGTGACACGGAGGAAGTATCGACAAACCCTAGTGTTAGTGCCATAAAATATTTACATGAAAACATTTTTCTCGGGTTACCTCGTTTTATTTCACCAATCCCATCTTCACTATCATAATTCATAAGCCTCTTATCATCTCCGTGCCTATGTGTAAGTTATTTCTGCATTAAAAGATAAAATAAAGTCAAGTATTTTATATAACCTAAAGAGTTTATCAAAATACGCTAAAAACGACATACATACATGTTTTCTGTTGAACGGCGAAGGTACTCACACACATATAGGGAGCATGAATGAAGATAGGTAGATGAAAGAATGAAAGGAAGGAAGGCACATGTGTTTGAGTATCTTTGGCACATGACTCACTTAATTGTGCTTTAATCTTAACCCTTGCTTTTAATTTAATAGCTGTAATTTATTTTTATCATTCTCACATACAAAAGTCATGTTCATGTGATATGCTCCATTTTTTTTTCTTTCCTTTTTGTATATTTTTATGTTTTTTTTTACTCTATAGTTTATGATTTTCTTCACTTAATTGTGAAGTAATTTTTGGTTTAACTATTCTAGGGTGAAAAGAACCCATAATTTGAAATGTGGTCTAGATATAAATAAAATCCTATTAAATGCTTTGGTTAGAAATTTGATACTAGCATAAATTCATTAAACATTAATATTTTTAATTTATTTTTATTTGAAGTTTTAAGGATTTGAATCAATTTTGTCAATTTTTTAAAAGTTTTTTTTTAATGTTGTGTTTGTTTAATTTTTCGTTTATGATGTTAGTTTTCTTTGGTTGTTTTAGGAAATAAAATTTTTACTGTCAAAAAAGAAAAAGAAGTAACACCAAGGTAATAATATATCTTATATTCTTCTCTACGTGGATGACATCATTTTGGTTGTGTCTTTAAATTCCCTTTGTCAATCCATCATGATCAAACTCGGTTTTGGATTTGCTATGAAAGATTTGGATTCTCTTAATTACTTTCTCAGTATTTCTGTTACCATACACAAATGAGGTCTTTTCATGTCACATAAGAAATACATCGAGGAAATTATTGAGCATGCGGGTATGTCTTCTTACAAACCATCTGTTACATCGGTGGTCACACAAACCAAACTAACGGGATTTTCTGACAATCAATATCATGATCCAACTTAATATTATAGCCTTGATGGAATCCTGGAATCTCTTATGTCATGTAGAAAATGTGTTGTTTATGCATGATCCAAAAATACAACATATGTTTGCTTTGAAGTGCATCCTTCGATATATTCAAGGTACTATTGATTTTAGTCTACATATATACCCTTCCTCCATTGGTAAGCTCATCACATACACTGGTGCAGACTGGGGTGGATGTCTAGACACCAGAAGGTCTGCATTTGCATATTATGTACATCTTGGAGGATAACCTCATATCTTGGTATGCAAAACGACAACCTATGTTGTCTTGATCCAATGCTGAAGCCGGGTATTGTGGAGTCCCTAATATAGTATCCGAGTCAAGTTAGCTTAAGAATCTTCTTTTGGAACTACATTGTCCTGTCTCCAAGGGGACATTTGTTTATTGTGATAACATAAGCAATATGTATCTCTCTAGTAATCATATTCAACATCAACGCAATAAGCACATTGAGATGAATATTCATTTTGTATGTGAGAAAGTTACTTGTGGCTAAGTTTGTGTGCTACATGTTCCTTGACGATACTAAATAGCTGACATCTTCACTAAGGGCCTTCCACGATAACTCTTTGATGACTTTCGACATAGCTTCGACATCTGACAACCTCCAGTTTCGACTACATGAATATATTAGAATATGTATATATCTTTCAAATTAGAATATGTAATTAATTTATCTCATTTAGTTAGAATAGATTATGAATTAGTTAGTGTCATGCCCATAATGTTTTGGCCGATGCTTCGGTAGAAATGGCTTCTGATGCGGTGGAGATAGAGTTTCCGACGTGAAGGAGAGCAAACTACTTCAATGAAGAAGAATGGTGCCTGTAAATATGTTAGCAATCAAACACTCAAGATAATATGTAATAGAGGTGGATTATGTGCGAAAAGGGGTGAACATATCATACCTTGGGCGTGACACAAGGTCACACTTATATAGGCAAAAATGTTAATAACTACTTATGGGATATGCAGCATCATATGCAAATACTATTAGTGAGGGCTTCAACGGCGAAAATCGACTCTATGCGCGCTTATGTGCGGTAAGCCGCGCAGAGCTTCTCGTGTACATCCCTTGTATTTAGCTCTGAGTGACATGAGCTTTACCTTGTTGGGCCACTCTTGTTGGGCTTCATGCCAGCCCGAAACAATTAGTATTGATGTAGATGAAATGGTGCATTTCATAATGCAAAAGTGTATTAGGCTTTAACCAACGCTAAAGTCTACTTTGAACCATTAATTTCAGTTAAATACTCAAATCACCCTCACACTACAACTAAAAACTTCTCCTTCCGTCTCACAATTATTGTCTCTTTAACATTTTTTCTTTTTCTTAAAATAATTGTCACTTTACAATACCAACAAAACATTTATTGTTTTTTTTCCATTATTATACCCTTATTTATTGAATTTCATCAAACTTAATTACTCCACTAACTGCAATTAATAAGGGTGTTTTAGTAAATGTTACTAATTTTACCATTGAAATCAACACAATTAATCATTTTTTTAATAATCACACACAAACCTTAAACGATTAATATTGTGAGACGGAGCGAGTATCAAAGTTGTACTATTTTAACCCTAAAAAAATACTAAAACCTTTCGGTTCATAACTAACAAACGACATTTTATTTTTAATTTTAACTCCTTTATCAGATAACTTTTGAATGATATTTTTCAACATATAGAGCAATTCAAAGGGCAGAAATTTTCAGCATAAAGAGCAATTGAAGGGGCAGAAAAGTAAACTCCAACCACACGCATCTTCACTAGTATCGAGAAGTTTACACGGAACATAGTTTTCCTCGTGTTACCTCGTTTTATTTCACCAATTACCGCTTTTCCCGCCATTTTCTGTCTCTATAATAATATAAAAATAAAATAAAAAATAAAATAAAAGATTTAAAGAAAAATCGAAAAAACCCAAAACCCAGAAACGAAAACCTACGAACATTGCAAATGGGAATCAAAGATCTTCTCAGATTCATGAAACCTTACGTTGAACCAATTCACATCAAGAACTACGCTGGAAAACGTGTAAGATTCAACTAAATTCCATTCAAAGTTTTGATTTTTACTCAAAATTTCATCTGGGTTGTGTTTAATTTTCATTCTTTTAGCTTCTTTTAATTCATATTGTAAAATCTTCAGGTGGGTATTGATGCATATTCATGGCTTCATAAAGGGGGTAAGTAAAAATTTGATTTTGATGAAGTTTTGAGATTCACTCATTATGTTGTTATTGCAATTTGAAGAATTTGTAGTTTGTTAGAACAACTTGTAAAAGAAGAATAAAGAAATACAAATCGCGGCCAAGTGTGCCTACCTCTAGGGCTATAAAGTAGTTGTAGTTCAGTATATTGAATGAATTAGGGTGTTGCAATGCCTGTATAAAGTTTTGAGATTCACTCATTATGTTATTCTTGCAATTTGAAGAATTTGTAGTTTGTTAGAACAATAACTAGTAAAAGAAGAATAAAGAAATGCAAATCGCAAACAATGGAGCACAATTGTTTGTTTACACAGTTCGGTCAAGTGTGCCTACCTCTGCGGCTACAGAGCAACGATAGTTTCGTATATTATTTGAGTAAATTAGGGTGTTGCAATGCCTATATATAATAGAACATCCCCATATTACAATAATACCTCTGAACCATACCACAGGGGTCAATCGCCCCGCAACAAACAACTGACCCTTACCCACGTCTAGGCCAAACGGAAGGGCAGGGGTGAAGGGAGCTTCACAACGTTGCGCTAGCTTAACTCCCTCGCTCCTTGCCCCTTTTTTGGGCCTATGAGCCATACTCAACATGATTTGATCAAATAAGTTTGCTGAAAAATTTCTCAAGAAGATTTTGAGAAAGAAAGTTGCATAATGATTATCTCTCTGATACATATTACAATTCTTGATAGACCTCATACATGAGAGAAAAGTATAGAAAAATATAATGATTAATGAGAGAATTGTTGTTCACATGAAGGGATACAAGGATGTTTATAGTCAATTAGAATAACTAACTAGTCTAACTTAACTCACCTGTGGAACTAGTTATTGTAACTTGCTATTATATCTAATACATTTTGATTAGTTTTTTTTGTTTGTTTGTTTTGTTTTTAGCTTATTCATGTAGTATGGAGCTTTGTCTTGATTCTAATAGTGAAAGGAAATTGCGGTACATTGAATACTTTATGCATAGAGTGAATCTGCTTCGGTACTATAAAGTAACACCAGTTGTTGTTTTTGATGGTGGCAATGTTCCTTGCAAAGCAGCAACTGAGAACGAGAGGAACAAGTATGCTTTTATTTATTTGAGCTTTAAAGGATTTGAATCAATTTCTTTAGTCTTTTGTTTGTTCTGTTTTTCAGTTTATGATGCTTGTTTGATTTGGTTGTTTAGAAAAAGGAATACTAATCGTGAGTTGGCAATGGCTAAGCTCAAAGAAGGGAATGTTAACGCTGCTTCAGAACTCTTTCAGGTTAGAAACATTTTTCAGTTTTGAAATGGAAAAGAAAAAACAATGGTTATTTGGGGGGTTTATTTTATTTCTTATGTTGATTAATTAGATGAATCCTAGGCTTTACTTGAATAGTTATGACTTGTCAAAAGAAAGTAATCAATAAGGTATGAGCAATGATGCCAATTTTATACTTTTTTGGTCATGGCAAAACAACTTAATCAAATGCTTATAACATGAGTGCTTATTTTATCAGTGCTTATGTATAAGCTATTTTTGTAACAAAAGATAAGGTAATATCAAATTATTTTTATATAAGCTATAGCTGTTTTCATAAACTGTCCTGGAGAGCTTATGGACATGTCATAAGCTCTCTCAAACAGTCTAACAGGTGATTATGTCAGTAGATATGAAGTGACAAAAGTTTATTGTATTTTCCATTTGACATGTGATGCTTATGCATATGAAGCAAAATAATTGAAGCATTTTCCATATTTTTGTTTGTAGAGAGCGGTGAATATTACTCCTGTTATGGCTCATAAGCTGATTCAGGTACGCTCTAAACATATAATTTTGAGAATAATACCACTCATCTTGAACAATAATCTATGAATAACGTGCACTATAGAGTAATTCCTTCATTTAATTTTGTTGCAGACTCTGAAATCAGAGAACATTGAGTTTGTTGTAGCTCCATATGAAGCAGATGCTCAGTTAGCATACTTGTCCAACCTTGAAACCCAAAAAGGTGGCATTGCGGCAGTGATCACTGAAGATAGTGATCTGATAGCATATGGTTGTCCAGCTGTAAGAACTTCTCTGAAACTATGATCTTGCGTCCAGGTTTACCACTTTATCTTTCAATTTCATAGAAGTCCTGTGTTTTGGATTTTAATCCGCAGTTGTTTTGAACAGGTTATTTTTAAGATGGACCGTGAGGGGAATGGCGAAAGAATTGAGTTAGAGAAGGTTTTTTCTGCCAAATCTTGTAAACCTTCGTTTCAAAGTTTCGATATGAAACTTTTCACAGGTGATTTTCATGTTGAAAGCAGTAATACGTGCTTAAAAATATGCATGTGTATTTTTTTCTGAAAGAGTGAAAATTAGAACGCTGCAGAACTTTTCTGCACAAAACTTGTTCGCAATTTACGGTTGTGTCTACTTGAAATGATGAACAAGTTGAAAAGAAACTAGGAATTTACCATTATTTTTTGGTTTTATGACAAGCTGAAAAAGAGCATTTTTCCACTCTCCTTTTAGGTATGTGTGTTTTAGCTGGCTGTGATTTTCTTCCGTCTGTTCCTGGCATTGGTGTTGCTCGAGCGCATGCCCTAGTTTCGAAGTATCGGAAGATCGATCGTGTAAGTACTTGTGGAAGTGAATTCAATTAGAATAGAAGATTAAATGATTCTAAAATTACAAAGATCTCTCCTGTCCCCAAGAATTACTTGCTTGATATATTAGTGTGAAGCTTTTTTAACACACACATGCACGTTGAGCACACACTACACGGTCGTCATTTCTTAGATGACATTCACTGTTGGTGTATACTAGAAAATAGTAATTGCCTATCATCACATACATATTTAAAGTCCAAATTGATACATGTTGTTGCCGCCGATGTTGCCTAAAGTCATTATGAGACTAATATACGAGTTCTTTAGAACAGATCTTGTCTGTTCTTAAGCTTGAGAAAGGCGATCAAATGCCCGAAGATTATGCCAAATCCTTCAAGGATGCACTTGCTGTTTTTGAGCATGCTCGAATGTACTACTAAAACTATTTCTGATTTTCATATTGAGTATTTATTATTAACTCCAATGATAACATCTTCTTTTCAAATATTTGTGTAGATATGATATCAATACCAAAGAG
>Ga0099826_10003747_pt1 | contig 10445 bp, 6 predicted proteins | sample Mtrugardesep15_FD_76830 | JGI IMG/M metagenome (GOLD analysis project Ga0099826, IMG submission 76830) | Root nodule microbial communities of legume samples collected from California, USA - M. trunc garden sep15 | ecosystem: Host-associated > Plants > Roots > Nodule | place: USA: California...
ATATATATATATATATATATATATATATATATATATATATATATATATATATATATATATATATATATATAGGGTTATGTTGGTGAGACACTTCTTTATTCTTTTAGAGATTACCTCATCTTTAAGTAGTGGATTTCCGAGGCTTAATAAAAAACTAAGATTTAAAATTTTCATTGGAGAGATCAAATGTTTTTTCGATGAGAATAAAGGAATGAGGGTTCTAGGAATCTATAATTTAACTATAAGATAACTAAAATTTAGTCTTGATATATAAATCAAATTTAACTATAAAGGATTGATTTAAATTTACCTGAAGTTTTTTTACTACTTGCTGAAAATAATCTACTTTTTACACCTATAGGATTAAGCAAAAAAAATAAAAATCAACGATGCATAATGTTACCTTATCTTATGTTATCAATTACCACATGTAAATTGAATTTACTAACCATATCCATATGGGTTGGCATTGGTACGAATCTTCTTTTAAATGCAGATTAATTTGCATATTAAAATCTTACCTGTATGGCCCTCCTATAAAGTACAACACCATGTGTTCCACAAGTCACATTATTATCCATTATTGATCCACCACACGCCAATCAATCAAAGGGCAAAGAGCTGTCAAATACTCCATTTTTATCAGCATTATTATATTCTTTTCTTTTGTACAACTTATATTCTTTTTTTTTTTAGTCAAGGAGCATGATTATGTACAGTATATGTATAGGTAGAAATAATTCATTTCCCATTGAATGCCTCTGGTTGCATTGTTTTCCTGTAATGAAGGATTCACTATGGCTCCAAATCAGTGTATCGATTTAACTGCCACTATCAATTCAAATATCAATGCAAATTATTGTGAGTCTTTGCAATTATATTCGCTCTCTTTATTTTATTGGTACTAAAAAATTATACAGTTGCTCACTTTTTTTTTGTTACAAATAATTATATTTGCTATCTTTTTTTTGACAAAATTAAATTTGCTATCTTAATAATTGTCCATTAGCCAAGAATAAAGATGCACCTTTCATTTTTAATTTGTCATAAACAATCGTACTTACTGTAAAAGAGAGTATCAAACTGGAGCAATCAAAGTGCAAAAGGCCATCAATAAGAAACAGATCTTAAGCCATAACTCTGCTACCCTACACGGACCCACCATGCAACCCATGTAGCTACGATTCATCACAATAACAGTACGATAGATTACTCCTCAGCAAGAAGACAACTCCTCAATGAAGTTAAAAACAAACCGATACAAATATGGAATGGAACCATGGGCCCTTATCTTTTACTAAAGTTGCTGATATTTTTTTAATGGTGGAAGTTCTAAGAAACTATGGTTGAACCTAATACAGCTACACAAAATCGATTTTTGAAGTGAGGATTGTCCTCGCTTATAAATATATTATCAGACAATCTTCTATTCGACTTTGGATTCTTTAACAACATTGCATGCTCAAGACTGGACATCTAAAGCGTGAATATAAATGATGGGTGGTCCGATAGTGAAAACGTGATAATAGGCGGCACAACAGATTTTGGAGGATATTGGTACCATTTTAAAAATCGTGGTGGAGCCTAACACAATTGCATAAAACTGGCTTGTGAGGTGATGATTGCTTCCACTTATAAACACATTGTTAGACCCTCTTCCTATCTGATGTATGACTCTTTAACAACCCTGCACGCCTAGGACTGGACATCTAGAGTGTGGATATAAATGATTGGTGGCTTGATAAAGAAAACTTGATAGAAGGTGGCACAACAGATCTTGGAGGTGGCTCTGATACCATCTTAGAATCTGTGGTTGAACTTAACACAACCGCACAAAACTTACTTGTGAGCTGAGGATTGCTCCCACTTTTAAACACATTGTCAGGTCATCTCTTATCTGATGTAAAACTCTTTAAGAGGTGTAAAACATTCAATAACTTTTTTTAGGAAAATACTCCCTCCGTCCCTATATGTAAGCACCATTTCTCTCTAATAAAAAAGTGCTTACATATAGGGACATAAGGAGTATTTCATGGACGCACGTACACACTTTTAGGAAAATATTTTATAGACACAGATACACATTGAAAGAGAAAGGAATAAAGAGAGAATGTGATGTAATAAATATGATATGTTGATGATATGATAGAAAAAAATATAGACAAATTATGAGACGTTGAAAACATGTTTAGAAGTGCCTGGATGTCTAAATATTAACAAAGGATTCTCTAACTTCCATTTTTCTACCTTTCTTTCTATCTTTCTCTCTCTTGATTGTTCTCTCGCATTTTCTCCCCTTGATTTTTAACATCACTATATCTCATGTTTTGTGCAAATGTTATCTAAATTTACTCTATTTTTCTTGCATGAAAGGTAAAGAATCTAAGTCTGTCTAAATATAATCACCCCTACATACTTCATAATTAATTTTGTCATATAACCTGATTAGCCACATGATCTTTAATCTATTTTTCTAATCAATGTTATTTTAATCTATAAAATAGAACCTCATGACTAAATTTCACTAGAAAATTGTTTGCCCTCACACTTATCAATAAAATTTTGTCTATAAAAAAGAGATAGACTCCAATAATATGTAGTATCAAGGTTGGAATCGTGATTTTGTGGTGGAGAAAAGGGGTTAGAATCATATCCATTTCTTAAAATGAAGGATTTCATTTAGTGAGAGATGAACATAAAAAATAGATAATATGTTCAATTACTAAGTGGATCCTACCACAATTAAATATTTTATAATTTTTTTAAAACCTTTTATTTTTCTCTCTTCAAAAGGAAGAAATGGATATAATTTAAATCAAGAGAGGTGTGCCTACATTCCGTACATGAGAGTGTCTTAAATAGATTTTGCCTGTACGGGAGAAAATTCTAAAACACTTCACTTGTTTTAGAATAACATTTTTTTTTCATAATAGATTGAAATTATTTATTTATTTACTCTTCTAAAGATTTAAATTTCTCACGACCTATAAAACACACACAATTGACTCTATAAATATATAGTATGGCTTCCTTATATGAGAATACATCATTAGCTTTTTAGATTAAAATGAAAGGTTTAGATTTAAAGTATCAATAAAAACTTAAGGTGGACCATCGACTTCTTCATTTCATCTTCAAGATTGAGAAAAACATCCCCATATTCTGTCTGTTCATCTCTCCAGGATTGATTTAAAAAAAATTGACTTCATGTACATTAAAAACCAATTCTTCAAAAAAACAAAATGTAGATCAAGAACCAAGTCCACTTTCTTCATTTCATCTCTACGATTGAGAAAAGTGGCAAGAAGAAATTATAACAATGGTGCCAAGAAGCTTCTCCACAAATATCCAACCAAAGAAAATGGATATGTGCAATTCAACTTTCTATGTTCACACTTTCAAACATAAAAGAAAGAAATAGAAAATGGGAAAAATGGAGGAACTACATTAGATCCAGTGCAAGCGGAATTTTTTTTCTCTTTCAATTTTTTTTCCCAAAAATTACATCTGAACTTTAATTGTTTTTTGTTCTTGAGGAAAAGAGGACTTGGTTCTTGATCTACATTTTGTTTTTTACAGAATTGGTTTTTAATGTACATGAAATCAATTTTTTTAAAAATGAATCCTGGAGATGAACAGACATAACACGAGAATGTTTTTCTCAATAGTGGAGATGAAATGAAGAAGGCGATGGTTCACCTTAAGTTTTTATTGGTACTTTAAATCTAAATCTTTCATTTTAATCTAAAAGGCTAATAATGTATTCTCATATAAGGAAGTCATTCTCACTATATAATGTATTCATTTGCTAGAACATATCCACTGGTTTTTATGTGGGAGTGTTTTAACAAGCTACATCTTAAGATGCATTTAACTTCTTTTTAGTTATAACTTACTAAAACACACCTAAAAAATAAGTGGATGTATCATAGCAAATGCCTAGAGGAGTTGCTAACATACACCCACTTAATTTTTTAGAAGGTGTGTTTTAACATCATTCACCTTAAGGCGTTTTTAACAACTTTTTAGTTATATCTTTGCTAAAATACACCTTAATAAAAACTAATGGGTGTATCCTAACAAACCCTTATATATATATATATTGCATCGCATCTTTTCAAAAAAAAAAAAAAAGCTAAAGTGTATCACATTTGATCTCAAAGGAAAATAGTGTATTTACTCCAAAAAAGCAAAATGATAGGATCATGAATTTCTTATTATAATAGGAAATTTATCCAAAGCCAAACAAAAAGGATTTATATTTTGTGTCCAAGTACAATTGAAGAGTAAAAGTACAATTAATTAATTTTATAGGTAAAAAAATAGCACCGCTTCCAAAATGAAATAAACAAATGTTTAAACTAATAATTATTATTAATTTTATCTTGTAAATAAAAAGTTATTATTAATTATATAGCACCACTTCCAAAATGATATAAAAAAATGTTTAAACTAATAGTTATTAATTTTATAGAGAGAGAAGTATTTTTACAAAATTAACGAAACATTATTAACATAGCTTAAAACAATAGAAAAATTATGAAGATTAAATATATATTTAAACTAATAGTTATTATTAAATAATTAAAAACACTCTTAAATTTCATTTTTAACATTGAAAATTATTAAATATTAAAGTAATAGATTAAATTAATGATATATTAAAATTAAATATTATATAGCCATGAGAACAATTACATATTAATTAGTAGCTACCTAGTTGAATAATATATTGAAGTCGAATAATATATTGAAGGTGAGAAAAACACAAGAAGGGGGAGAGTTGAATTGTGTTAGCTTTTTCTTCGTTTTCTTCCACTGAAGTCACTGATTAGAAGCAGTTAGAGTACAACTTCTGAAGTGATGTTCAGATTCTAGATGCAGCGGATAAAACAGAGAGAGAAAAAGAAGAAAGACACAAGCAATTATACAATTCCTTCCACAAACCGGAAGTAGTCATGTCCCCCTTGCACTTCCAAAGAGAGTTCACTATAATGTAATATCTAATTACAAATGCTCACTACTAAACTTAACAAGAGACTTCAAATGCTCAAACACAACTGCAAGAGACTTCCTATGCTCATGAACACAATAAAGAGACTTCTATGCTCAAGCACAACATCAAGAGACTTCTAATCATATAGTTGGATTGGAAGTGAAATTTTTTTATGAAGAGCAATGTAATAACTAAACTAAAGTAAAATGTTAATTAAATGTCATCATTTAGTTTGAAAAAAATATTTTTGAACTGTTTTTACCCCCTTAAAGCAAGACGTGGCAGATGCAAAGCTTAGATTAGTTTTATAATTTCCACAACATAAGATGTTCTTATGTTATGAGAGAATAGGACTTTTATCCAAAGCCAGACAAATAGAAATTTTATTTTTATCATATCATATATATGTATATATATTTATAAAAGGTATCTCACTAAAGAACAACAGTACAATCCTTAAAAAAAAAAAAAAGAATAACAGTACAAATAAGTTTTATAGTATTTCACGTTTGGCACGTGGAGCTCAACTTCTGATTAAAAAAATATATATGGCAGAGCGTGGTTACATTATCTTCCATCTATAAATACCATTGGCTATCTCCTACTACACCAAACTTCATTCTCTACTACTACATCAAATATCTAGTGTTAATTTGTTTTGATAAAAAATAGTCAGCAAATATGTTTGGCATCTTAAACAACAAGGGCCAAAAAATCAAGGGGACTGTGGTGTTGATGCCCAAAAATGTTTTGGACTTCAACGCCATAACGTCCGTCGGTAAAGGCGGTGTTATTGACACCGCCGGAAATATCATCGGAGGAGTCACCGGCATTGTTGGTGGAGTTGTTGACACTGCCACTGCTTTCTTAGGCCGTAACGTCTCTATGCAATTGATAAGTGCTACTAAGACTGATGGTTTGTTCTCTACATCTTCAAATTTTCAAGCTATTACATGAAGAAAAAAATTTAACCGTGACATAATTATTAACTAATTAACTAATATTCAACGTAGTACTAGCTAGATAACTGACCCAAAAATTATTAATTAACCGTCCATTCATTTCTTGTTAAAAATAATAATTAAACGTGAATACTATCATGCAAAAATTATTCTGTCCATTCATTTAATTTCCTAGTCAAGAATAACTTTTTCACTAATTGAACATAAACAAGTGGCAGATATGTGATGCACTTAATTTTTTTTTTTGGTCAATATCTGAATTTAACTAATATACAATATTATATATATACAAGTTTCCCTTTTATAGTGATTATGTTAGATTATGGGTTTGTGTTTAATTTTGTAGCAAATGGAAAGGGTCTAGTTGGAAAGGAAACATTCTTGAGCAAACATCTACCTCAGTTACCAACTTTGGGAGCAAGACAAGATGCATTCAGTGTTTTCTTTGAATATGATGCTAATTTTGGAATTCCTGGAGCATTTTACATAAGAAATTATACACAAGCTGAATTCTTCCTTGTTAGTGTGACTCTTGAAGATATTCCTAACCGTGAATCTGTTCAGTTTATTTGTAACTCATGGGTTTACAACTTCAAAAGTTACAAAACTGATCGTATCTTCTTTACCAATGATGTAAGTTTTAAATTCTAAGTAAGGATTAAATATGTTTATATCATTGTAGGAGAGTTTAGCAAACTTACATTTATGACCTATAATTTTTTCTATACATTTCTTAATAAATATTTTTTTTGTTTCCAAAATATTGTATTACAATCTAGGATTTATTTGTTTCATTATGCAAATGAGAAAATAAAAAAAAATTGATTTTGTTACAGACGTATCTTCCAAGTCAAACACCGGCTCCATTAAATCATTATAGAGAAGAAGAGTTGAAGACTCTAAGAGGAGATGGAACTGGAGAGCGCAAAGAATGGGATAGAGTTTATGATTATGATATTTATAACGATTTGGGAAATCCAGATGGGGGCGACGCACTTGTCCGTCCAGTCCTTGGTGGATCTAGCACTTATCCCTACCCTCGCAGGGTTAGAAGTGGTAGAAAACCAACCAGAAAAGGTTCGTTCACTAGAAAAACAGCGGTAAATGAATTGAATGTGTCCATTTTAAAGGAACGTTCTAATTGGTTTTATGTTATTTGATTCATAACAGATCCTAAGAGTGAGAAACCTGGTGTGATTTATGTTCCAAGAGATGAAAATTTTGGTCACTTGAAATCATCAGACTTCCTTATGTATGGAATAAAATCACTGTCTCAAAATGTCATACCATTGTTCAAATCTGTGATTTTTGACCTCAATTTCACACCAAATGAGTTCGATAGCTTCGATGAAGTACGTGGACTTTTCGAAGGTGGAATTAAGCTTCCTACAGATATACTTAGTCAAATTAGTCCCTTACCAGCCCTTAAGGAAATCTTTCGCACCGATGGTGAACAAGTCCTCAAATTTCCACCTCCTCATGTAATCAAAGGTACCTTGTTCATCTAAATCGAATCAATTATAGTTAACATGTTCCTTTCATGCATATATTAGCAGGTTGCATATTATTAGTATCAAGCATTTTTTAATTAATCCAATTTGGCAAATTATTGAACAGTTAGCAAGTCTGCATGGATGACTGATGAAGAATTTGGAAGAGAGATGGTTGCTGGTGTAAATCCTAATGTGATTCGTCTTCTTCAAGTAAGCACCAAATGTATTCTTAATGTCTGCTAAAATATGTATTTTGTTATCAATATCCTAATATTCATATATTTCTTTGATTAAATCTTCTTTTGATATAATATAACAGGAGTTCCCACCAAAGAGCACACTAGATACCACTGTCTATGGTGATCAAAATAGTACAATAACAAAAGAACACTTAGAGACTAACCTTGGTGATATCACAGTAGAAGAGGTAATTATATATAAAAAAAATCATTGGCTTGTAAATCAATCAAATTTATGAAATTATGTGATTGAAATTAATTTTGTGGAACAGGCACTTAATGGAAAGAGATTATTCCTCTTAGATTACCATGATGCTTTCATGCCATATTTGGAGAGGATAAACATAACTGCAAAGGCTTATGCCACAAGAACAATCTTGTTCTTGAAAGATGATGGGACTTTGAAACCAATAGCAATTGAATTAAGTTTGCCACACTCAAATGGGGTCCAATATGGTTCTGAAAGCAAAGTATTCTTGCCTGCTGACCAAGGTGTTGAAAGTACAATTTGGCTATTAGCAAAGGCTCATGTCATTGTAAATGACTCATGTTATCATCAACTCATTAGCCATTGGTATGAACTCTGCTTAGTCATATCTAAAAAATAACTTCAGTATATGCATTGTATGACATGATTATTAATAAAAAAATAATGGGGTTGCAGGTTAAATACTCATGCAGTGGTTGAACCATTCATCATAGCAACAAATAGGCATCTAAGTGTTCTTCACCCGATTAATAAACTTTTATTTCCTCATTTCCGTGATACAATAAATATCAATGGACTTGCTCGACAATCTCTAATCAATGCTGGTGGCATTATAGAGCAAACATTTTTGCCAGGACCAAATTCAGTCGAGATTTCTTCAGTAGTTTACAGGGATTGGGTTTTCACCGACCAAGCATTACCAGCTGATCTTATCAAGAGGTATTTTTCGACCACGATTTGGACCATCTAATTTCAATGAATATAGATTAAGATTCCGTGTTAATACTGGAAACAATAATCTTGTCAACGTTTCTTCTCATTTTGAGTGTCACTTTTGCCATTCCTATAACCTAAATTGACAAAAGAAAATAACAAATTATTAATGTTAAACAATGATAAAATGTGCGTCAATATTTTAATTCAATTTTTTTTACCAAAACAAACAATCCTAAGGGTTGTTGGTAATATTTAGTAAAGATAGAGTACTATACAAAAATTAGGAGCAATTTCTTAATTATTATTGATAACAAATTGTCTGCTTGATTCAGAGGACTAGCTGTTGAGGACCCGTCTTCCCCCCATGGACTTCGTCTTGTGTTAGAAGACTACCCTTATGCTGTTGATGGACTAGAAATATGGGATGCTATTAAGGCATGGGTACAAGACTATGTTTCCTTATATTATCCAACAGATGAAGTAGTGCAAAAGGACACTGAACTACAAAAATGGTGGAAGGAAGCTGTAGAAAAGGGTCATGGTGACTTGAAAGACAAGCCATGGTGGCCTAAGATGCAAACTCTTCAAGACTTGGTTCAATCTTGCTCCATTATTATATGGACTGCTTCAGCTCTTCATGCAGCAGTTAACTTTGGACAATATCCTTATGGAGGATATATCCTGAACCGTCCAACTCTTAGTAGAAGATTTATTCCGGAGCCAGGAACTCCGGAATATGATGAGATGGTGAAAAGTCCTCAAAAGGCATATTTGAGAACTATTACACCAAAGTTTCAGACCCTCATTGATCTTTCTGTGATTGAGATATTGTCAAGACATGCTTCTGATGAGGTGTACCTCGGAGAAAGGAATGACAAGTTTTGGACATCTGATACAAGGGCAGTACAAGCCTTCCAAAAGTTTGGAAGCAAACTAGCTGAAATTGAAGGGAAAATACATGGGAGGAACAAAGATTCTAGTTTGAAAAACCGCACTGGACCAGTGGAATTGCCCTACACTTTGCTCCTTCGTTCAAGTGAAGAAGGTTTAACATTCAGAGGAATTCCCAACAGTATCTCTATTTAGAAAGAAAAAAAAGTGTGTGTGGATTTCTTATGTATTGTGCATTTTTACTTTCCAATAACATCGATGTGAATGTGCTGATTGTCTGTTTATAATTGTTGTTTCTATGTGTGTACTACTATTGTATTTGGGTGTTCTCATTCGAATATAATAACGTGTTTGTTGATAGGGAAAGATGTCTCTTCAACACACTTGAGCTTGATGATTAATCTAGGACGTAAGATTCTTACGGGGTTCTAAGTTAACAGGTTTATTGTTTCAAGTTTAGACTTGCATAGCAAGAAACAAACGCGTGAAGATGAATATAAGTTGTAAAAATATAAGAACAAACGATTCAGTATAAAAATGCAGAAAAGCAACAAAAAGTAAAAAGAATTATGGTATTATTATTAACAAAGATGAGTTACATACATCATTCGATCATCATCCTGTGAGATGTTTATATTATGTGAGCGGATGTATAATCAATTAGACAAGTTTACTGAATCGAAATAAACTACTCTACATGGAGAACGAACCCCCAATTAATAGCAAAAGAAATGAACTAACTTGCCGCATGTTTGCCATGTCTTTTTAACTAACTTAAAGCTTCCTTTGCAAGTTTCTTTGAACCTACATATCATATTAATTTTCGAATGAAATTTGAATTTGACACTTTAAATTTAGGCATTTTGAAGAAAGTAGTAATACTAGGTGAAGTAGGTATTCTACCTCGCAGTTAGCTTGACCTTCTGTACCGACTATGAG